>ERZ791895.204-NODE-204-length-58011-cov-11.423166_pt1 | contig 58011 bp, 50 predicted proteins | sample MGYA00510153_ERZ791895 | MGnify/ENA primary metagenome ERZ791895 (study PRJEB30046, sample SAMN00792064) | human gut metagenome | study: EMG produced TPA metagenomics assembly of the A metagenome-wide association study of gut microbiota in type 2... | reverse complement strand
ATCGGCCAACTATAAAATTCTTCTTTTTCTGTTGCAGATAATTGCTGCATATGTATATCAAATTCATCAAACTGTTTCAGCAAAATACATGCACAGCACCTCGCAAATATATTCTCAGAATATTTAATCTGTGCCAATGTTTTCCTTTCTTCAAGCTCTAGCTCCCTTTTACGGGCAATAATTTGAAGTCTATTTATTGTAAAAATGGTTGAATCTATCGAATATTTCTCTAAGATATTTATTAATTTTTCAGCCAATAACAATAAATTTTTATCTCTTTCCTTATCATAAGATTTTAGAAAATCCAATATTAGTCCCAAAAGTTGATCCGTTTCTTCTTCACCGATGTTGTACATTTCTTCCAACAGATCTTTTTCATCAAATATCATCTGAGATATATCCTCATCTCGTAACGCAAACCATCTGCTGATTTTCTGTGTTTTTCCATCTGGTATATCGGCAAAGATAGCAATCCGTTTACCATCCTTCAAATAATTACGAATTATATATCCATCTTCTTGAATCTTTTCATATTCTAACAGCAATTTCCTACGTCCAATTATTTGTTTGTAAAGACCACAATTTTCATCTGCTTGGAATGGTAACGATAAAACTTTCATTTCCACTAATCCCTTTTTCAGAAAAAATATGGTAGGTTCTGCATCTAAAATTTCTTTCGTTTTAAATAAACTTCTTTTAATATTTAGTTCTGCAAGTGTTTCTCCTAATTGAACAATCCGTTTGTGATATACAAGAAATCTTTCTGTAAAAGCTGTTTGTATTTCCCCTAAGAAATTTTTTCCCAGACTTATATTTTCAATCATTACTTCCTTTGCATCAGAAACAGCTATTATAATTTTTGATGCTTGAAAAACTGTTTCAAAATTATAGTTAGTTGCCTCAATACAACGAATGGTTGTTTTTTGGCTTTTTTCTGTTAATACAAATTCGATGATCTCACTAATCCTTGTAGTCGTTTGATTTAATTCATAAATATGTCGGACAGGATATCTTTGTTCTATTTTATCATCGATCTTTATTAACCACTCACTCTCGGTCGCAGTAACTAAATCTGTCAATAAAACTGGTATCTCCATCCCATCCTTCTTGGTATACACATACTTAAAAGGACTTTTCGCAATTGCGATTGCAGGATTCATATATGGAGTTGGCAATGTTGATATAGTAAAATTAGATATATTATCATAATCGGGAATTGATTTTCCCACCCCTACCATTGCCTGTTTAGGTCTATTTTCTTTAAAAAGAACACACAGCTCTTCTAATTCTCGGACAGTTTTTACATGGTTTAAATGTACCGTAATGCTCCCCTGCTCTTCTTTTCCTTTCATTATATGGACAATATCTACCGGAAGTAAGATTTTTGCATACATTTTGTCATTATATTCCGTTTTTGAAATTGCATCAACGAAAAATATTACTCCGCCATTCTTTAAATAATTTTTCAAATCATTTATATCCACTGGATAACTTATGCTATCCGAATCCGGAAGAATATTATACTCTTTTCCCTTTACTTGAATAGGAATAAGAAATTCATTTCCTGTCGAAGCCGGCTTTTTAGTTTTGTAATATATAATATTTCCATCCCATGAAACTGTTTTGTCATTCATATGAATATCTGACTCATCCAAATATTCAGATCTAGCACACATTCTTTGTAGTGTTGTTATAGAAAATGTTTCTTGACTACTCATTTATCTGAATCTCCATGTAGTTGTTCATTTCTGAAAGTTGATTGTTTTCTATTACATTATACTATATAGCACACTACGTTTCTAGATATTTTATCCCCACAACCACCAGCAGACACGTTCTTCACGCCCCTGCCAGCCGTTGATTATTTTCTTCTTCATTAAAAATTCTTAATCAGATTCAAGTCTCTTTTATTCAATGCCTTCCGCATTGCTTCACTTTCTTTTCGTAATGTTTCATTCTCTCTTTTCAGTTTCGCTACCTGTTGCTCCAGCTGCAGGATACGGTTGTCCATTGCCATATCTAAAATCTTTCTTCTCTTATCTACCATGCCAGCCTGTAGCTGCAAAGCACGATCTACTGCCTTTCGCACTTCCGGGTTCTTATAGAAAAATCCTCTGGACAGCCCGGTCTTTTGCATCAGTTTGGGAACGGTCACTTTATCCTCTTCTTCGATCATTTCCTGAATTGCCAGTTTTGCCCGCTGGATTTTTTCCACGCTCTGTTTATGATTTACTTCCAGCATCTTGTCATATTTGCTCATATTCTTTCCCCCATCCTGCCAGATTCGCCCGGATCATCCGGCTCATCTCTGCCCTGATTTCTCTTGTTTCATCTGCGATGATCTGGAGGCTCATCTTCCGGTAAAATTTCACATTCTTTACGGATGTATGCCCCAGTAGTTTTGCGATGGTCCAGTCATCCAGATGCAGTTCTGTTAAGCGGATACCATATACATGGCGGAACATATGCGTTCCAAATCCAAACAATTCTCCATGATCGTCCCGCAAATCTTTTTTCTGAATCAGATCCATCACCTTGTTTTGAACGGTGTTGTACTGCATAGGTCTCTTGCTATTTTTCTCATCCACAAAAATGTAAACCGTATCTCCATACATTTTTCTAGTATATTGGATTGCTTTTTCAATCAGCAGTTCCAGTTCTGCACTGATAGGCTTCACAAATGTAGTTGTTTTCATCTGCCGGATCTGGATCATAGGATGTCCGTCCTGCCGATACAGGCAGTCTGTCTGCAGGGTAAGGGTATCAGATATCCTTGTTCCTAACATCTGGTGGATGACCATAAGCCGCTCCATCTGCTCATCCAGTTCCGCAAGCGCTGCATTAAAACGAATCAGCTCACTGTCTGAATAAGATTTCAATTTCGGCTGCACCTGTCTGGGCAAGTCACTGGCCAGGAATAAAATTTCTAAATGTGGATACCCATATAATTTTCCAATGGTTTCCAACAGTCCCCGGAGTCTTGTCAAATCCATTCGGTAATTATTCACGCCCTCCGCTTCCGTTGCAAGGTACGTCAGATATTCTTCCAGCAACTCCCGATTCAGTTCTTCTGCCGAATGGATATCGGGATATGTTTCTTTCAGATATTTGGATAATCTCCGGATGGCGGTCAGTTCTTTGATAATCGTTGCAATCGCTTCATGATGTAAATGTTCATAAACTGCCTTTTTTGTCTCTTCCCGTAAGTCATCCTGGATAATCGCTGTAAAATTCAAAGTCTGCACATTTTTAATCGGATTCTTTTTATAGGCAATGTCCAGATTCTCTAATGTCCAGATATCTTTCTCAATCTCATCCCGTTCCTCTTTGGCTTCTGTAAATCGATATGCCTTCCGCACATAAGTAATGAGTCTCGATGGCACTGTCTTTTCTTTCCCATATACGCTAGTTCCCTGCATGGTCAGTTTCTGCCCATGTTCCAGAAGCCAGCTTCGGATTTTTAGCAGCCATTGTTCCCACTCCAGTTCCTGCAGGCTCTCTACCCGGATGTGCTTATCCTTTACCATTCTACAAAATCTCTGATAGATCACTCGTTCCTGTATCATCGTTGCCAATGCACATTGTCGGCTTCGGTCCTCAATAAAGGAACGGAATTCTTTTTGAAGCCCCTTTGTTGGAAGCAGTCCGAAATCAAAGCAATGGGATTCCTTTACATTCTTTTTCTGTTTCTCCTCTGCTCTCGCATAGCAGTCCAAATCGATTAGATATAATTTTTTATCCATGGAACTCTCCTTTCATCAGTTCCGCCGCAAAGCTGTGGGTTTCTTCCTGAAAATATGCTTCACTGGCTTTTTCCAGTTTCTTCGGCATATAGTCCACGTACTGTCTGGTCATTTCTTCATATTCATGTCCCAGATAATCCCGCACTGCCTGGAGGGAAATTCCGCTATCATAATACAGCGTAGCCAGATTATGGCGGTAATCATGGGATTTGAAAATATATTCCCCGTTTGCAATCTGATATTTCTCACAGTATTTCAGCATCTGGTACCGGAAGGTTCCATAACGGAAAGCGCCTCCTGTCTGATTCTGAAACAGATATTCTTCCGGTCCAATCTGATATTTCTTTTTATACACCTGTACCAGTTTGTATAATGCTTCCGGAATGGGAATCCGCTTATAAGTTTTCATTTTTACCTGATAGACCTTCAGCCAGTAATCTCCATCCTTTTCTTCATAACCATCACCTGTCAGGGTACACACTTCGCTTCCCCGGATTCCAGTACACCATAGATGAAGGAACATCAGTCGAAGATGTTCTGGGAATTCTGCCAGCTTAGACAAAATTTCCGTATATACTCCTTCTGGTACGCTGCGGTCATTGTGGACATGCACTTCTTTCTGAAGATAATATTCATACCGGAAGGGAATCTTTTTCAGATATCTTTTTACTACGAGGAAGTTGTAAAACTGCAGGATCATAAAAATTCTTCCATTTGCTGTTTTTTCACGAGTATCCTGTCTTTGAATAGATTCCAGATATCTCTGAATTTTCTCTGCCTCCACTTCATAGATTGGCTTTTCTTCTCCATTAAAATATACCAGAAATGTACGAAGTTCCAGTAGCTTGATTCGGATGGTGCTGATACATAAATCTGTGATTCCAAACAGATACCGCAAATATTTTTGCAAAATCTTTTGATTCTCCAAATTTGTCACTTCTTTAAAAGACACCAGCTCTACAGGTTTGCTGGGGTTTATCCGTTCTTTAGAAAAATGGAAGCGTTCTAAAAACCACACATTCGCATTCCAATTGATTTCCGGAGCCTGTAAAAACAGAATTTTTCTGCTCATCCGCAAAATACCAAACACAGCATTTTTCTTTTTTTCACCCAAATCTTCCGAGAGTTTCAAAGCAAACTTCTGTTCTTCCTCCAGCGTCATGGTTTCAATGTCAGACACTTGATTCACTACACAAAATTGATATAATCTTTGCAGTGCCAGCAATTTTTCTTTTCGTGTCCAGCCTTCATAGGTATGGATCACCTCTTTCAATACCGTAAAAATCTGCATTTTCAACTTTCTCGGACACTCCAGAGTAAAATTCCATACCAGTTCCTTCCCATCTTTACTCGTCAGAAAGGATTCTGCAACTTCCACATCCGGATAATGGGTTAAGCACAACCACTGATCACGATACTCTGTAGTATATTTTCTCTGTCCTGCCAGCGTTTTTAGTTCTTCCTTCATCCGATGGAGGAAAATTCTGTCAAATCCCCGCAGGCAGGTAATCGGTGCATGGACGGTTTCGTTCTTTTCCAGATATTCTTCGTATCGGAGCCTTAGGGCTACGTCCATTTCCGAAATGTTGGTAATCCCCTCTTCTATCAGAAATTTCTTTACCCTGTTTCGTATTTTCCCATTTACCTCTGTGCAGGTATCCACCTGTTCACAGATTTTTTGTTCCAGTGCTTCCCGCTCTTCCTGCTGTTCATAAATATGTAATTGATAAGCGGGCATGTTCTTCACCTCCTACAGGAGTTTCTCCACATCATAAAGGGCAGAATGCTTTGCATAATATTGGTCGCTGGCTTCCATAAGCTGGTCATCTACAAGGTTCAGATATTTGATGGTCGTATCGATGTGCTTATGTCCATATGCCTCACTGATCATTTCCAGTGGCCATCCGGCATCCCGCCTCATATTTCCGAAGTATCTCCGTAGCATATGAGGTGTCGTATGGATGCCTGTCTTTTTCTCCATCCGCTCCAGCATCCGGTAAACTGCGTCCACCTGAAGTGCCTTTCCTTTTGTCTCTCCTTCGATGTTTACAAACAGCATCGGCTGGTGTTGCAGAAATTCCCGGTACTTGGACAAATAAAACAGTAAAAACTGGAAAGTGGCATCACTGACTTTGGATCTTCGGTACGCCGCATTCTTCGCCCTTGCCTTGTTCTCATTGTCATCCCGGAAGAATACCCGGATGGTGTGTCTTTCATAATCAATATCTCTGGTATAATCTACCCCTAAAATCTCGCCGATCCGGTATCCGGTCTCTGCCAGCAGCATGATCAGAAGCTGGTCCCTGCAGTTGGTACACTGCTTCAAAAGTTCCAAAATCTCCTGATGCTCTGCCGGACGGACGTTTCGTTCTTCCTCTTTCAGATAGCCATTGAATGACCGGAACCGCAGCTTCCGTTTTACACCGATGGAATCATGGGTGGTAAAACTGTCATAATATAACACTTTCAGCCTTTCCATATCTGATTCCAGCTCTAAAAAACAGAAAAACCTGAACACGTCTTTTAAGTACGCATTGCAGGTTTTATTGCTTGGCAGTTTCTCTTTCTTTTCATGCAAATGGTTTCCGGCTTTCAGCCAGTGGAGAAATCCCACATAATGTTCATACTGTTCCTGGAATTCCAGTTCCGCCACCTGGGACAGTTCCATCTTTTTCTCATCCAGATATTCCAGATAGAACCGGATGGATTTTGCCCTGCGGCCAACGGTATTCGGGGAACGGTTTGCTCGGATCAAATGCGTCAGATACTTGGACGGGAACAGCACCATCTGCCAGCTCTGATGATCCCGGATTAAAAAATATTCCTGTTTTCCTTCCCAGATATGTTCCACTGCATATCGTGCCATTTTGCTCAACGTCCTTTCCTCTAACGCTATACACATTATACCCACTTCATGTTCAAATAGCTATTCATCAATACCAACAATCCCTCCAAAACCGCCCCAAAAACTGTACTAAACTTTTCCCCTAAAAGCGTCTGGAAAATAAGCACAAGCAACAAGGCTGGAAAGAGAATTTTGCCTATTACAAATAATACTCTACACCTTTCCGGCTGCGGATGAAATCCTGTACCTCTTTCAACTCTTCCGCTATCCGGCAGGACGGAAGCGCACACATCACATCTTCGTGATACTTGCCGCCTTTTACCGCCCGAATATCTAAAATAGACACCACACAAGTATCAGTTTCTGTCCGAATGGCTCTCCCAAATCCCTGGCGCAGTTTCTTCTGCATATCCGGCACAATGATAGATTGGATATAGGATTCCAAAGAGTCATACGTCTCCTTCTCTGCTTCACTGATCGGATCTGGTACTGCAAAAGGCAGTTTCACAATAATTAGAGAGGATACCATATCTCCCGGAAAGTCCACCCCTTCCCAACAAGAACCGGCTGCAAACAACACCCCATTTTCCATGGTCTTAAACCGTAAAATTTCTTCCTGGGAGTGTCTCCATACTTCCACCATGGGGAACGGCAAGCTGTCTCTTAAAAGCTGGTACACACTTCCCATCAGTGTATAAGAAGTAAACAGTACCAGCGTATGCCCATAAGTGGAACAGATCAGGGAATGGATATGATTTGCCACCATCACCGCCTCTTCCCGGCTTCCTCTCCTGCAATGATCCAACGTCTTTGGCAGGTATAGCAGACAATTCTTTTCGTAGGAAAAAGGGGACTCTGCCACATATTCCTGCACTCCTGCCCTTCCTTCCAGCCCGGTGATCTGCCGGGTGCGCAAAAAGCCTGCGCCTGCCTTTAGCGTTCCGCTGGTTAAGATGGCAGACACACCTTCTTCCCGATTCCATAACATCTTCCGAAGTAATTCTGGGATTTCCCGGCTGGCTGCACACAAAATGGGAAGCTGTTCTGTATCCAGACGCAGATAGCGGACATAATTCCCATCGCTGCTGCAAAAACACTCCAGCACATCCTTTGCTTCTTCCAGCCGGTTCCGTATCCACTTTGGAACACTTCGCTCCAGCTTTTCTAAAAGAAATTCCAGCATCTCTACGCCTTCCCACAGAGAAACCACACTATTTGTTGTATTACGGAACGTTTCCCGGATTCCTTTTCCAATTCGGTGTTCTGCACCAACAACATGCAATGCGTCATGCATGACTGTCCGCAGGATTTTTGCCTCTTCTTTCTGATGCTCCCGTTCCAGATAATATGCTATTTCCCGGATATCATCCATACACAGGTTTTTTCCAAACATCTGCCTTGCCGCTTCCGGTAACTTATGAGCTTCATCTACAATCAACGTCCGATAATCAGACAATAAAGGCTTGTATCCTTCTGCTCTGTGATATGCATCTGCCAGTAAATAATTATGATTACAGATTTGAATGAACACATCCTGTTTCCTGGATTCTTCCAGATATCTCTGATAGCGGCACATCTGCCTGCCCGGACATTCTCTTGGACAGAATTTCGGCACACAGACCAGCCTTCTGTCAAACCCGCTCAGATTCTTTACGCTATCCATATCGTAATGCTTTCGCAAGGACAGTAATGCTGCTTTTTGAACAGCATTCTTCTGTTTATGGCGGATTGCTTCGATTCGTTGTTCCAGCCTATTGTCACAGACAAAGTGTTCTTTCCCTTTTCGCACCACTGCCCGAAGCGGGGACTGAATGATTCCTTGCTCCAGCAGCACCCTGGACAAAAAGGGAATATATTCTGTTAAAATGGCTTTCTGCAATGCAATGCTGGAGGTGGACACCACCGCCGGGCGCTGTTCCAATGGATTTCCTCGCCCTGTCAGCATGGAATACTTCCGCAATAATACACAGGCTACCAGATAGGCATAGGTCTTCCCAATTCCTACCCCTGCATCACACAAGGCAATCTGTTCTCCCAGCAGAGTATCCAGCATTTCATGGCATAGACGGATCTGCTCTTCCCTGACTGCCAGTCCCTGTTCCGGAAATAGCACCCGGAAGATCTTCTCCACTTCCTGATGCGCTCTTTTTTGATATTCAACTTTATAAAACATAGTACTTCTTTCCGCATGGCGTTAATACCACAAGAATACGGCTGTGACATTTTCCCACAGCCGCATGTATCTGATATCAACGACACACTCTTTTTTGATTTCTTATCGTTTCTTCTTTTCTTTGGCACCGTATTTGTCCTCGACTCCCCGGCTGCCACACCACATCTATGGTAGGGAACATTACAGGCGGATGCTTCGCTTGGCACCGCTCGCAGATTTTCTGAAAGTCTTGCTGATTACAACTTAGAGTCCATCCTCTTCCTTATGGGAAGAAATTCGTATCATTATCCCCCTCCGATGCTCCTGGCGAAAGACCTGCGAAAGTCCATTCACAGCTATAAGGAGTCGCTCAGAATGAGAACAGGCACTGACAGTTTTCTCACGAAATGATCCGCCATAGTCTTTGGACAGACCTTTCCATAACAATCCAGCAGTGCTTGTCCCCATCCGTCCTGGCGCTTATGCTGTCACGCTTCTATCTTTGGGAACGTACCTGTAATGCTGGTATGTGGTTGTCAAGGAACTTTAAAAGGAAAAACATCCCTTTACTTATTAGCCAGCAAACTTTCCTATTTTCTTTCTCCCATTTTCAATTTTTTTATTTTTTCTTTTAAACGGTTGATTCTCAGATAAATCGCATTTGGAGTCAATCCCATTTTTTCAGCAATTTGCTCTGTTGGAATATCCAACATCCGGAAAAATACGATCTGCAAAGTCTCTTTATCTGCCGAACGCAATAGATTAAAAAGTGCTTCGTTTTCTATTTCATCTAACAGAGCCTTTACTGTAGTTATGTTTTCCCTATCTGCACTGCACATAGTTGCTAAACTAATTTCTACTACATCTGAATTTGGGAATTGATGCTCATTATAATTCCTTTCCTTTTTGAAATCTTCCCAATCTTGTTCTCGTAACTTAAGAATGATTTCTTCCTGAACTCCCAATTCCCTCATTTTTGATTCCTCAGCTTCCTTCCACTGTTTCCATTTATATTCTTCTTTTGCTTTATTAAAAGCCATTCCTTCTTCCTCCAATCTGAATTTCTTGAAATCAAATCGGAGTGGTGGCGGTGACCTTGCCTTCTCACAGACAGAAGACCGTATAAACCAGAGTTTGCTCCACAAAAAGAAAGATGCCGCAATCCTGTTTTGAATTGCGACACCACCAAACGTTGTATATGAAGTTAGGTTTTTCTCTTTTGTAGCTCTTTCTGGCACATACACTGCTCCTTTATGTCATGGAACGGAGTCCATTCTTTCCATAAAGAAGTAGTATACAAAACTAAGCTGTCATCAGACTGTCAGTTGTCTGTCAAATAACTGTCAGTTTTTCTGTCATTTCTTTTACAATTATAACCAAATCTTACCATAAAAAGCAGGTTCCATTTTCAGAAACCTGCCTTCTATGATTCCTTATAACCTCTTAAACAATATCCAACCTCTTTTACACTGATGATTATATGTTCTGCACTTACATCTACTTTTTTCAATTTCCGTTTCAATCGATGTACCATACAGTAAATAATATTTGCAATATCCCCATGTGGGTACTCCTGCCATACCAGCTGATAGATCTGACTGTATGTATATACTCTTCCCGGTGTAGACGCTAACAGATATAGGAAATCAAACTCCCTTTTTACAACGTGGATTCTTTTATGCTCCCATTCTACTGTTCTTTGAAGTGGAAGGATTTCCAGTTTTCCAACTATGACAGGAACTTCTTCTTTTCTTTCCGATTTCCACTCTGTATAGCGGCGGATCAATGCATATGCCTGCAGGCTGATTTCTTCTGTACACAGTTGCGTCAATACTACATCCGCTCCGGCCTGAATGATCTTATTTCGCATTTCAGAATGATCCGGTAATAAAACAATCACAGGTGTTATCACCATCTTTCGGATGGTTTCTACAAGTTGGCATATGATTTCCGGTTCTTGCTTTACTGCAATTAAAATCAAATGATACGAGAACACTGTCAAATGAGAAAGGGCATCCTGAATATTTTTTGCCTGATAAATCTCTGTCTGCTGTTCCGGTAAAACCAAGCTTTCCCATAGCACTTCTCCTTCATCCGCAATTACTATAATTCTGTTTTTCTTCACACCCCCATCTCTCTGCTTCTCATATTACAATTCCTCCACATGATTTTCCGAATAATGATAAAAAATAGTTTCCAGTTCCTTACAACACCAGAAGAAATATTCACTACACGTTACATGAATGGTTGCCTCATCTGTCATGAGACTCACTTTTTCAAAACATGGTCTGCCATCAACTTTCAGCTCCTGCAATTGATGCTCCATGATCCAATAAATATCTCCACTTCTAAATGGTCTATGAGAAATATAACGGTAAGAAAATCCTTTCTTTCCTGCATTCGAATTTAAGACCTGATGTGCATATTCCTCATACTCTCCAGGAATCACTTCCCATAAGGGAATTACAGCTTCAGCAGTTTCACTTGCCCTTATCACTTTCAATATATCGCGCATAACAAAAGGCGGCATGATGCACATATCTTTGATTTTACTGCGCGAAATGTGTCCTCTTCCATCATTCCCAGACCACTGAATCACTCTATCACAGATTTCATACCCTTCTGAGGATGAACTGAGCAAAATTACATTCATATAAGTTGACATTTCTACTATTAATCTTACGGCGCTTTGAACCTCGTTTTCTTTCATATCTTGAAACAAACTTTGAAATATATATTGTTTTGAGGTATCAGCAACAAGTTTTATCAAAAACAGTATTTTTTTCTCTCCCAATGTTAATTCTTCTATTTGACAATTTTCTTTCATTTCCAAACCAGCAAGTTCCAGCATCGCTTGAATTGAAAGTGGATCATTTTTTAATGTGGGAAGATTAGAAAGATATTCCCTTACCTTTCTATCTCCCCCCCCCAAAAAAAATCAGTAATTTTTGCAAAGTTTTCAATTTTACAATCCAATACAGCGGATAAAAATGAACATTTTTCTGCTTCTTTTTCTGTATCGATCACAATACCAATAACTTCATACTTTCTTTTCATTATAAGAACACCTCTTTTCTATAGCTTAATTGTAAAACACAAATGTCACAGAAATGTCCTAATCTCTAAAAAATATTGTATTTTATTGCGTTTCTCATTTATAAAATTCCTTTTTTAAGACAGCATACTGAAAAACGGAGGTTGTAGCCCAATAATACAGCAAATAAATCCCGCTAAATACTGTCAATGTAACGATTCCATAGGTCAAGAATAGATTTTCCTGCAAAATTGCTTCTCCAAATACTTTATTTGCTCCTGCAATCAAAAATATCATCATAATCATTGGAAGAATCGCCGGAATGAAAAACAAAATCCCTACCTCTTTTTTTATAAGGCATCTTCTTGTTTTTTGTGCCACTCCCATTTTATCCAAGATCTGATAATTACATCGATTGTAGTTTATTTTTGAAAGTTGTTCAAAAGCTAATATCGTAGAAGATAAAATAATAAAAATAATGCTCAAATATAAGCCGCAAAAAGAAATTGCCGCAAATCCGGTTAAAGAGTTTTCAACGCCCCATGCCTTTACAGTTACGCCCATGGTTACCTGTTCTGGTAAACTTTTTCCATCTTGAAGCTCCGGCATCCATGCATTCGGGTCATGCAAAAACTTCTTCAATTCGTGTTTTAACTCCGGATATCCTCCATTTTCCAATTTCATAACTAAACGAATTTTTTCACCGGAAAGCTGGTTTGCCACTTGATCAGGTACTACCAGAGCATATCCTCTTGTACCTGCCATTTGATATTGTTCCATGGGTTCTGTATGAATTGCTGTTTCTGCAATTTCAAGAACATTTCCAGCTAATGTAATTTTGCTTTTCTGCTCTAACGCTTTTTGAATCTTCTCTACATAATTCCATGTATCACAGTGAATGAAAAATTCATTTGCAGACAGGCTTACAGGCTTTAATCCAAGCATACAACGTAAATGATTATAATCGGATAAGGCTAGGGCTTCCACCGGATACGTATCTGTTCCATAAAGATAATAAATCAGTTCATCTTCTACCTTGCATTGCTGTCTGGTAAATTCTATCATTGGCTCCATGGATTTTTTCGTCAGCGGGGCATCCAGGGCAACTCCCGCATCATACGGATAATACGCTTCCATATTCGCCTTATATCCTGCTCCCATAGAAAGACCTGCAAACATCGTACTTAAAGATACCGTTAAAAGGATTGCGATAATTGCCATAAGCTTTCCGGCAGAATCTACTTTTCTTCCAATCTGTCCAAAATAAAACAGGTTGATGTCCTTATATTTTCTGCGCTTACTTTTATTCAAAAGTCTTAACAGCAAAATTGGTAAATTACGATACATTTCGTATATTCCTGTTGCTGTCAAAATCACAGCGCCAGTCATCCAAAAATAGAATACATTGGTTTGAACTGATAATCCTTTTGCCAGGAAACAGCCTCCGGTAAAGATACATAAGATGGATAAAATAATCAGCGTAATATGAAATCTTAAGGAATGCTTCTTTCCGTTTTCGTTTTTCTGATGATCATAGAGCATATCTACAATTTTACGTTTGCGGATAACCTTTGCTGCACGTAATATTCCGATACCGTACATGAACATAAAAAGTATAAACGCTGTTGCAAAAGCCTTTATGGAAAAAGAAATGCGATAGGTATGTGGAATCTCAAAAATATGGTTGATGATCTGTACTAACATTCCTGAAACTCCAACTCCCCAAAAAGTTCCTATAAAAAATGCAGCCATTCCAATCACACCATTTTCAATAAAAAATAATTTTTGAATACTTGAGGTTTCCATACCCAGTAATTCATAGGTAGCGAATTCCTTTTTCCGTTCTTCCAGCATAAAGCGTATTGCATAGCTGATTACAAAAGATGCAATCAATGCTACAATAACGGACATTCCCAATATACCTGATGTCAGCATGGACATATTTTCGGACATCGAGAGAACCTCTTTTGAAAATCCAAGTGCAAGAAAGGAATACATCATGGCAGCAGTCAGAGTAATCGTAACAAAATAGATCACATAATTTCGTATGCTTTTTTTCATATTTTGTATTGCAAGCTTAATATACATCACTTACCCCGCCTCCCATCATGGTAAGAACATTCAGGATTTTATCAAAAAATACCTTCCGGGTGTCCCTTCCTTTTAAGATTTCCGTAAAGATTACACCGTCACGTAGAAATAAAATCCGATTGGCATAGCTTGCCGAAAACGCATCATGTGTTACCATCAGAATGGTGGCTCTCAGATTTTCATTCATACTCTGCATGGTGGATAAAAGCATCTGAGATGAATGGCTGTCTAAGGCCCCTGTGGGTTCATCGGCTAAAATCAGCTTCGGATGATTGATGATCGCTCTGGCACAAGCGCATCTCTGCTTTTGACCGCCGGAAACCTGATAGGGATATTTATCCAAAATATCGGCAATATTCAGACTTTTCGCAATCTCTTCCACTCTCGGCTCGATTTCCCTGACCGGAATGTGGTTAATGGTCAACGCCAGCGCAATATTCTCGCTTATGGTTAAAGTATCCAGCAAGTTAAAATCTTGAAAAATAAATCCCAGATTCTCTCTCCGAAACTTTGCAATCGCCTTTTCTTTAATTTCGGTTACATCTGTACCATCCAAATAAATATGACCTGCGCTTACCGTGTCTATGGTAGAAATGCAGTTCAGCATCGTTGTTTTTCCTGATCCTGACGCACCCATAATACCTAAAAACTCACCTTCTTGCACTGAAAAATCAATATCCTGAATCGCTTTTGTTATATTGCCTTCATTTCCATAAAATTTTTGAATATGGTCTAACTTTAAAATTTCTTTCATAGCACTCACCTCGTCTTTTGATATTATGATTGTAACGGATTTCTGCTTGTGTTTGTATCAAGTTTTCTAACAAAATTCTAACAAAAATGTAAGAAAAGCAGGGCTTTTCTTAGCCCTGCACCTGATGAATAAAATGATTGATTTGAAAGGACAGGCTCATCGTCGTTCCTGTCTCTCCTGACTGGGCAGCAATTCCAATTCCCAGTTTATCACAAAGTCTTTTACAAAGATAAAGTCCTATGCCGGTTGCATTTTGCCGGATACGACCATTTTGGCCGGTAAACCCTTTTTCAAAAATACGGGGCAGATCATTTTCAGAGATTCCTATTCCATGATCTTCTACAAAGAGAAAAATCTGATCCCCCTGCACCTGAGTATAAAAGTGCAATACTGGATGCTCCCGGCTATACTTTACAGCATTAACGATCAACTGATCCAGAATAAACCGGAGCCATTTATCATCCGAATAAACCGTCAGTTCACTCTCTTCCATCTCTAATGCAACCTGATTCTGCAACAAAAGATATTTATTATCTGCAATTGCCTGATGCACCACATCAAATAACCGGATTTCCTGAACAGAATAATCCTTTTCCGTATATTCACTACGGGCATAATAAAGTGCCTGCTCTGTAAAACGGTTGGTTTTTTCCAATTCCCTCATCAGTTCCCTTGTAAAAGGTTCTTTATGATTTTCACACAACAGTTTCATTGCAGTAATCGGTGTTTTGATTTCATGAACCCACTGTTCAATATATTCTCGGTACTCCTGTCTCTCCCTTGCTACTGTTCCAATCTGTTCCAGCATAGATTTGGAAGCCATTTTGAAAAGTTGAAAATAAACCTGTTCTTCGGCATCTTCCTGCTCCGGCAGCATCTCTGACAACAAGTATTTTTCTTCCAGTCCTTCTGCCATCCTTACTAATTTATTTAATCTCCTTTTTCGCTGATGATAAGTAAACGCCAGTACACCAGCCAGTACAATCGTCCAGATGATAAGAATCACTGCAATACTGTCTACATTATTTCCTACAAAAAACAGAAAAACCGATAGCAATACCATGCAGACGATATTGATGATCAAAATGGGGATTTTGTCTTTCCAATACTGTTTTCCATTCATAACGTGTACCCCTGACGATGTTTCGTTTTAATAAAATCCTTAACGCCAATCGTTGACAGTTTTTCCCTGATACGTCCAATATTTACACTCAATGCATTATCATCTACATAGAGCTGATTGTCCCATAAATATTCAATCAGATCTGCCCTTGTGCAAATGGTTCCGGCATGTTCAAATAGATAGTACATAATCTTCAGTTCATTTTTAGTAAGTTCCGTTTGCTTTCCTTCCGCTTCGATTGTTCCGGTCTCTAAAGATAAAGAAACTCCTTGATAAGTCAAATGCCTGCTCCGGGAATCCGGATAAGCGCGTTTCAGCAAGGAAGCAATTTTCGCAAGTAAAATAGCTGTATGATAGGGCTTTGTGATAAAAGCATCCCCACCCAGCATAATACTGTTCAATTCATCCATATCCGTACTACAGCTGGTAACAAAGATAATCGGAGCCTGTGAAAAACTCCGGATGCCGGAACAAATGGTAAACCCATTTTCTTGCGGCAATTTAATATCCAATAAAATCAGATGCGGGTTTATTTTTCGTACCTGTTCTGTTACATCAGAAAAATCCTCAATAACAGATGTGTGATATTTATTTCCCTCCAGTATGGTTTGCAGTTCTTTCCGAATCACCGGATCATCCTCAATAATTAAAATTTCTGTATTCATAACAATCCTCCCAGACCGCATTATAACATACTATAGCTAAAATTGGAGCAAGTTTCCCTGCCCCAATTCGTTTTATTCCGTCACTCTGATTTGCTCAACAAGAGATTGTTTTCTCAGATTTCCCGTTGTATAAGAAATCAAGATAAACTGCACAATCAGCAGGATTGCCAAATATAGCAAGATAACCAGCCAAGGGAATGAATAATTGAAATATGGATTCATTGTTTTCACTGCCTGTACGCATAGAAAACCAAGTCCGGCTCCCAAAAGCAAGGTCACAAGTGTAGCAAAAGCGGAATAAAGCATTCCCTCATAACACAGCATTTTTATCAGTTGCTTTTTACTTAAACCAATCGCCTGTAACATTCCTATTTCCTGCCTTCGCGATAAAAAGTTAGTAATTGTCGTATTCACGAGGTTGATGAAAGAAAAACACACAACAATGATGGCTACAATCAGCAATGCTCCAAAGGGAAGCTGCTGATTCCTGTTGTAATAAGTGATACTTTCTTCTATGGTATCCATGACCAAATCACTATTTCCATCTATCAGCTGATTTAAGGGAGCTTCAACCGTATCAGCTTTATCTGGTTCCGTTATTACCGATACCGTTCCAGAACAATCCATTTCGCACGCTTCATTCATAAGCTCCATGGGCATAGCAAAACACATATTAAACGCCGGGTGACTGAAATTGCTGACAATTCCCATAATCGTATAGCTCTGGGTTATCGTTTGTCCTGATTTCGTTAGAAAATCAACTTCGACATCATCACCGAGCTGTGCAGATAGCGATAGATTTTCCGCTGTATCATTTATAAGAATTATGCCATTTTTTGATACCAATTCATCGTAATCAACGGTTCCGGCAATCAAGTTTTCCTCCAATACGGAAACATCTTCTTTGGCAAATCCGTAAATCCAGTTAGCATCATAATCATTTACACGATATTCTGCGTCTGTGTAATACCAGCGTTTCGTTCCTGTAACGCCATCAATAGACTCTACTGCATTTACAAAATCAGAATTTAGTAAATTCTTTTGCTGTAATCCAGCCAAAGAAACATCGGCAGTATCCCAAGATTGATTTGCATTGAGCTGAATGTTAAATTCACCAGTGGGGAACTCCCTTCCTCGTGCCTCTGCAACACCATCATAAGAAACCAACATGGTTGAAATCTGCAAATTCTGCTCGAACGGTACGCCTATTCTGAAATCGTCGGTACATTCATTCTGATTTAGCGGTACTCGTTTTCTGCTCAAAGCGGTACGTTTTTCCTTTATTATTGTGATGTAACTATTATTCATCACAGTGCAAAGGAGGAACTATTATGCACGACTACAATACTATTCTTGGAGTCATAGAACTTCGGCTCAGTAAAGTCAGTTATGACTCTGTACAAAAACGTTACCGGATCGGACGGAGCGGGATTGCATTAATCATGAACCGATACAAGGATTCAGGCTTATCATTGGATGATCTTCGGCAAATGCCAGCCTCAAAGGTGGTTGATCTCATCTATCCAAAAGAAAACCTTCGACATAAGGATATTCCACTGCCTGATTTTGAAAAAATACATGAGCAGATGATCCAAATGGGAAAACATGCTGACTTGAGTTTTCTATGGATTGATTATAAAAAAGAGCATCCTAACGGTTACCAGCTTGCTCAGTTTTATAAGCTGTATCGTGATTTTATGGTAGATACTTATGGTACTTCAAAAACATCTATGCCTGTGGAACGGATCCCTGGTGAAAAGATGTATATTGACTGGGTAGGCGACCAGCCGGAACTACTATTGGATACAACAACTGGCGAACTTCGGAAAGTTCACATTTTTACAACTACACTTGGTTTTAGCAGCCTTGTTTATGCAGAGATCTTTCCTGATGAAAAACTTCCACATTTTATTACCGGCACAGTACATGCACTGTCTTATTATGGGGCAGTTCCTAAGTATCTTGTCCCGGACAATCTGAGAACAGCTGTTACCAGGCATAGTAAAGATGAACTTGTGCTGCAGTCAGCTTTTTCAGATCTGGAAACTTTTTATGATACGATCATTCTGCCGCCACCACCAAGGAAACCGAAAGGCAAACCAACAGTTGAAAATCATGTGCGTTTCTTGGAGATGCATCTGGTAGAAGAATTAAAGAAAGATACTTATACCTCTCTGGAAGCTCTAAATGCTGCGGTCAAAAAAATCGTAGCAGACATCAACCAGCGTCCTTTCCAGAAAAAATCTGACATTCGGAAATCCCGCATGAATGGATTCGAAAAGTACGACAAACCGCGTATGAACCAGCTTCCAGGCGAAAGTTATACACTTTGTGATTATAAATACTTTCTTAAAGTTCCAGATAATTACCACCTTGAGTATGATGCCCACTACTATTCTGTATTGTATACCTATAAAGGGAAGCCTGCAATTCTTAAGGCTACAATGACGGAGATACGGATCTGTGATGAGTATAACCGGCTGATCTGCCGCCATCCAAGATCTTACCGTGATTTTCCTCTTTACATTACAGATGACAGTCATATGCCTCCAGAACACCTATATTACAAAGAAGTGAATGCACATGACGGAGCTTATTACAGACGATGGGCATCTGTTTATGGAGAATCTATGGTAACTCTTATTGACAGGATACTCCGCAGTTCCAAGCATGAGGAACAGGCATACAACAGCTGTGCCGGTGTACTCCATTCCTGTAAAGATGTTCCTCACAGGCTGGTTCAGGAGGCTGCTGAGAAATGCGTAGAAGCCAATGCCTGTAAGTATTCTTATTTCAAGAAAGTACTTAGCATGGTTCAGAATAATCATTCCAGCAGCGCTATAAACGGAACCGGAAAACTTCCTTCCCATACAAACATCCGTGGAAAGGAGGCATACAAATGAGTTCATCCCATGACATTACATTAACACCTCAGGAGCAGGCTCTGATCATGCGTCTGAAGAGTTTCCGTGTTCCAGAAATGGCACATATCCTGGAAGAACAGTTGAAAGATCCCAATGCAGATCTGAACACTTTTATGGAACGCATGACAGCAATGATTGATGCAGAGTGGCAGGCGCGAGCAGATAAACGTTTTAATCGTCTGATGAAAGAAGCACATCTGCGATACCCAGCGGCGGATCTTGACGAAACTATTTACCGTCCAGAACGTCAGCTTGATACCCAGACAATAGAGCGACTGAGTACCTGCCATTGGATAGAGGAAGGAAAGAATCTCATTGTAACAGGATCTTCCGCCAGTGGAAAAACTTATCTAATCAATGCTTTTTGTGTAACTGCAATGAAGCAGTCTAAGAGTGTAAAGTATATAAAAGCGAACACTCTTATGAGCGAAATGGAACAGGCACGTATCAAATCCACAAATCTGGATTACTTGAATAAACTGACCAAGCTGGATCTTCTTGTAATTGATGATTTTGGCCTTATGGATCTCGATCTTGATAAATGCCGGGATCTTTTTGAAGTCCTTGACACCAGGGATGGAAGAAAATCAACTGTAGTCATCTCACAGTTTCCAGTCAGTACATGGTTTGATATGTTTGCTGATAATACCTACGCTGATGCGTGCCTTACACGAATCACAGATAAACATCATACATATCGTCTGGAAATGAACGGTATAAATATGCGCGAAACAGAATGATATCATCTAGCGGTACTTCGTACCGTTAAAAATGGAATAGCCGTTCCGCAGTAGCGGAACTGGCATTCCGTTTGAGCGTAATTTGCATTGAAATCAATACAACTAACACTCCGCCAAGCGAAAGAGAAAGTATTGTTAAAATGGATTTTGTCTTTTGTCTGGACAGATTCCTTTTAGCAAGTGAAGCAGGGGTTATTTTACGGTGCAGCACAGAACTTTCTTTCATCGTCTCTTTATAATCGGAATATCGCAATGCTTCCATTGGTGAGACAGCCGCAGCTTTTTTTACGGGTGTACGAATGGAAATCATCACAATGATAAAAGCAAAAATTCCAACTCCAACCGTCACACATAAAGCAGTCAGCCAGTACCAGCCAACAGGAACTAACAAGTATCCGATTACATTTCCGATAATCAAACCAATAGGAATAGCAATCGCGGCAAGTAATTTCCCTTCTCGGTAAACCATCTTTTTAATCTGTCGTTTTGTAGTTCCGATTGTGCGAAGCTGTCCGTAGTTCCGAATACTGCTTGCCACTGAAATATAAAAAATCGAATAAATAACAATACCGGAACCAACGAAAGTTATAAAGCCAATCAAGAAATAGAACAGCATATCACTTCCTCGATTTTCGTCCTTTAAGTTGAAATATGTGGAACGGACAATCACATTGTCATCGGAAATTTCTAATTGCTGTGCCAGAGTATTTGCATAGCTGGTGGCTTCTTCTTCACTCATATTTTTAGCGTTCTTCAAACCGATATAGTAATCCATTACTATATTATTTCCATACTGCTGCTCTGCCAGTTCTTTTGATATAATGGCGGTATAGCGTCCAATATCTCCCGTTTTCACATCTAAGATTCCTGTTAATTTGAAATCGTGGGTAGTGCCATCCGAAAACGGAATGTTGATTGTCTGTCCTAATTCATTGGAATAGCCCAAGCTATCCAAAAAGGATTCCTGCACTACAATTTCATCTTCCGCAGTTGGCAAATCTCCTGAACAAGGCATACTTTGGGATTTTAACATAGCTGCATTTGCATAAGTAAAATGAACGGTTGAATGGTTTATTTCTTCAGAAAATGCATGAAAAAATTCTCCCACCCATGCAATCTCTTCTTGATTATATAATTCCTGTCCCTGTTGTTCAGAAATCGCGTGATATACAATCTGCGCTGTCTTTTGATTCAGTTTTTGCGTTTCCTGCGGCACGCCAAAGCCATAAAGGACAATGGCAGATAGTAATGCACTGGCAAGGGCAATGGTCAAAACAATAAAAATATTTCTCTTTCGATTTGCCGATATATTCCTGCTTGAAATACGCTTTATTATGATTCTTGTATCATTTTCAAAAGGTAGTGTCATAGAAATATCAACTCCTATCCAACTATTTTTCCATCTTCGATCCTCACAATGCGGTCAGCAAGCTGCGCAATAGCGTTGTTATGCGTAATCATTACCAACGTCTGATCAAACTCCCTGCTGGTTCTCTGAAGCAATCCTAAAACATCCGCACTAGTCTTAGAGTCGAGATTACCTGTAGGTTCATCGGCAAGCACAATTGCAGGTTTTGCAACCAAAGCCCTTGCAATCGCAACTCTCTGCTGTTGTCCTCCCGAGAGATTATTCGGCATACTTTTCAGCTTATCTTCCAATCCCAGCATAGTAACAACTTCATCCATAAATTTCTGATCTACGGTATCTCCATCTAACTCTACCGGAAGGACAATGTTTTCATAAACATTTAAAATCGGAACCAGATTGTAATTTTGGAAGATAAAACCGATATTCCTCCTGCGAAAAATAGTGAGTTGCTCATCATTCATCTTAGCCAGTTCCTTCCCTGCTACGACCACACTTCCTGATGTTGGTGTATCCAATCCTCCCATCATATGAAGCATCGTAGATTTTCCAGAACCCGAAGTTCCTACCACTGCTACAAATTCTCCTTGCTCAACAGAAAAATTTATACCATCTAAAGCACGAGTTATATTAGGTTCTGTACCATAATATTTTTTTAAATCCTTTGTCTGTAAAATTGTCATAATCACTACTTCCTTTCTTTATTTGATGAGTATATAGTAACGGTCAAATGTTGTAGAAATGTCCTAAAACTCTTCTTATATGTAAAAGTTATTTTCTATACTATTTATTCTGTGCGTAATCTTTTCACTATGCTTTCTTTTGCCATAGTACGGTATGTTGCAAGTGGTATAATGATTGCAAGCATTAGCAAAATCGGATATGCTGCCAGTAATGGTACGATTGTAAAATCAAACTGGAACCATGTTAAAGAATTTATAATCGGTCGCATGATTCCAAAGGAAATAATGATACTTAAGACCAGCGTTCCAATTACGGTTCCTATCACATAGTATAATCCCTCTAAAATCAATAACAATTTAAGTTGTTGCCCACTCATTCCTATACTTTGCAACATAGACAGTTCCCGTTTGCGGACGATAATACTTGTTATCAGAGAATTAGCATAATTGACTACACCGACAAAACCGACCAACAGGCTTAGTGCCATTCCTACAATTGTTAAACTTTGCGTCATTCCAGCAAATTCTTCTGCAAGCTGTTTTTTAGATTCAAATTCCAATTCGCCGGTTTGTTCTCCAAAACTGGTCAATATATTTTCGAATTGCTGTTCGCTTTCATCTGTGCTGTTAAAAGCATAGGTCATGATAGAATGATCCTGTACCGTTGATAAATACTCATCTTTTGGCAAATAGAACGTGAGTCCTGTAGTTGTCCTGCTTGTGTTAGAATAATCTGCTCTTACTTTTGCCATCAGGGTATATTCCTTGGTTTCATATGTGCCTGTTTTCTCATTATAGTAGTTGAGATTGATTTTATCTCCAATTTGAAACTCTGTTGTCAATTCATCATCCAAAATTCCTTGGATGAGATAATCACCAGTTTCAAATGTTTCAAGATCAAGCTCACCATCCAAAACATTCAAATTCGAACTGATAAAAGACTCTATACCATATACATCTGCACGTGGGTAACCATCTGTGTGTATGGAATAGTTAGACGGATTAGAGCTCTGAACACTGAATCCCTCTAATCGATTCATATCTCCATCATAGGGTCTTGCATAATAAATTCGTCCACCGTTTTCAAATCCATTCTGCATTTCAATTCCAGTTAACAATTCATTTTGTATTCCAGCATTTTTCCAATAATACTGCATACTAAAATAATTGCTGTTAGCAACCAAAAAATCACTGTTCAACTTTCCAGAAATATATTTATTTACATCCAAACTCTGTGAAAATGTAAATACTGTATTAAATAACACAAGCCCCAACACCATAGAAACAACGGAAAGAATTGTCCGTTTACGATTTCTCCACAAATTAGACCATGCCATACGATATATTTTTCCACCATTTGTAGAGTTTTTCTCTTTTTTTGCGCTTCCAGATACATCATTAAACCGCAATGCCTCCATAGGTGATACATTAGCCGCGGCCTTTCCCGGTTTATAGGTACTAATCCATACCGTTATTGCAGAGAAAACAATTGCACCAATAAAAATAATTGGATTTGCATGATTCGATACCTTTATATCGGAATTAACCTCTATGCCTTTTAGCACCATCGGAGTTAGTACACCTCCAAATAAATACCCCAGCAAAATCCCCATCGGAATCCCCACTAAAGAAAGGGAAGTCGCCTGTATGGATATATAGTGCCTTAACTGTCGTCTGGTTGTACCTAGAGCCTTTAGCTGTCCATAAAAATGAATTTCCTGAATTACTGAAATTTGAAAAATATTATAAATTAGCAGATACCCCGTAAACACAAGAAATGCAATGGCAACACTGAAAGACAACAACATAATCGGATCATCCACAATTCCATTGCTTTGATATGCAGGACTTATGCTAGCTTCAATAATATTCGTTGCCTTTGGGTTCTGTATGTTTTCCGACCATTGATATCCATGTTCTGTTATAAGACTATCCAATTTTCCAGACAAATCAAATGCATTTTTGAACATAACATAGTTACTCACTGTTCCTGCTAAAGAACCATCAGTAGTATAAGTATTGATAAGTTCTGAAGAATGAGCTTGCTTATATTTTTCAGACACAAAAATTCTCCCGATATTTAATAAAGGATCAGATTCATAATACCCGGAAAGAATAAAATTTTCTTGACATTCATTGCCCTTTCGTTGAACCTTCAAAGAAACTTCTGTTCCAATCTCATGTGGTAAACCTAAAGCATCTAATGTTTTCGTATCTATTAAAATTTCATTTTCGGCAACTGGAATTTTTCCCACTGTTGGCACACAGTTCGCAAATTCTAAGCCAATCTTATCCATATACCATGCTTCAATCTGTCGTTCTTCTAATTCTGGGTTTCCAATTTTATCTGCAATAACCATCCCATAACTTATTTTTTTAATGGATGGGTCACATTTCAACTCATTATAAATATTATCGTCAATATATTTTATTGCCACATGACCATCGGATCCCATAGTGCGTACATTCTGCATTCTCAATGCATTAGCAATGTTTGTGCCAATCGTAAATAGAGAAGCAAGCAACATCGTTGTAAGAATAATAGCAAAAATAGCTGCTATATTTCGATTCTTATTTGATTTCAAGCTATTTTGGGCTAATTTTTTAGTGATTTTCATATTATCATTTTCAAATGGTAAAGTCATATCCATTCACTCCTTTCGCCATTATCCTAACTCCCAAATGTTGCAGAAATGTCCTAAAATTCTTTTTTCTAAAATATTTTAAAAAAAGGCAGCCTGAATAAACAGACCGCCATATTGTTATCGTTGGGGAAGAAATATAGAGAACGTTGAGCCTTTTCCCACTTCTGATTCAACTGTGATGTAGCCACCCTGCATAGTGATAATCTCACGTGCCAAGTATAATCCTATTCCAATCCCATCCACATCATGTACAGCTTCTTCCCGATAAAATCGTTTGAAAATAGTTGCCTGGACACTTTCCGGAATACCCCTTCCCGTATCCGTTACGGCAATTTCCAGATACATCTCCCAGTCCTGTACCGTTACGTGAATATTACCGCCTTCCGGTGTATATTTTACTGCATTATCTAAAAGATTAAACAAAGCCTCCGAAGTCCAGCGGCTGTCATGTGAAACTGTTAAATTTTCAGGACAGTCTACAGATAAATGAAGATGTTTTCTTTCCATAGGAGCAAGAACCCCATTGATCGCATCAACCAGTGTATCTGCAATAGCAGCTTCTTTCTTTTCCAGGGTGATCACACCCGTTTCTAATCGTGACGTTTTCACCATTCCCTGAATCAAAAAATCAAGTTTATCTAACTGGCTGGCAGTAGCATGTAAAAATTCCTCACGTGTCTCCTCAGTAATCTTTCTGGTCAGCATCGTGTCGTTGAGCATTTTTAGATTTGCTATCGGTGTTTTGGTCTGATGCGAAATATCCGACACCAAAGACTGTAATTCTGCTTTTTCTTCTTCTACTTTATGCCTGGTTTCCTGCATCACATGATAGAGCCTTTCCAGGCGATGGCTGATGCGCGCTAACAGCGTTTCCGCTTCATAATTTATTTGCGGCCGAACGGTACTATCCATCATTTCATCTAATGTCCGACATAGCCCATCTGTAAATACCGATAGTTTCTTTTGAAAATAATGCAAAAAGATTACACCCCAGAAAAATAGAAGAATCATCACACTGAAACCGCCAAGTATCACCTTTATATCTTTTGTAAAGGCATAAAGGATGAACAACAAAAGAATCGAGGTCAGAGAAGCACTTCCCACGATCAGCCGCAGAAAAGTTCTGGTTGATAAATTCTGTAATTTCATCGTGCTTCACCGCCTATCCATTGATACCCCATTCCGTAAGCAGTTTTAATATATTTTCGCTCATCTGTTTCAATCTTTTTGCGAATGCGGCTGATGATAGTAGTAAGCGTATGCTCATCTATAAAATCCCCATCAATATCCCACAATTTCTCAATCAGTTGCCGCTTCGTTAATATAATGTGCGGATTTTTTACAAATAAAAATAAGGTACGGTATTCTTTTGGTGTAAACTCTATCACCTTTCCCTCCAAAACTGCACTCTGCTCGGAGAAGTCAATTTTCAAAATTTCATCCTCAAATACGTCATGCTTTGGTGTCCGCAATTCCATATTTGCAAAAACAGCGGCTACCTTTTTGCAGAGAACCATCACTGAAAATGGTTTTGTAATATAATCTGTGCATCCGGCTTCATAGCCTTTCAGCATATCACCTTCTTTATCATTTGCTGTGATAAACATAATATAGGTATGCTGCCCTCTTCCTCTGATCTCATCACATAAATGCAGACCGTTCCCATCCGGCAGATTAATATCCAACAGAGCAATATCAAATTCACTCTTTTTCAATCGTTCTACTGCATCCTGAAAACTGTATGCAGAGGTTACTTCATAACCATCTGCAGTAAGATTATAAGCCAGCGTTTTATTTAATACTTTGTCATCTTCTACAATTAAAATTTTCCTCAATCCAGATTCTTCCTTTCCCATCTTCTAAACTTGTCCCTATTTTAAACCTCAAATGTTACAGAAATGTCCTAAATATCGTTTTTCTGATGTTCGTCATTCCAAAGCATAGATTGATTATATCCTATTTTCTTTCAGGAAAAAATGTTTTCCATAAAAAATGCTTTTGCCGAAATGTTCCACACTTTTAAGCAAAAGCATTTTTCTCTTATTCCATTGCCCGCATTTGTTCAATCAGAGATTGTTTTTTCTGCCTGCGGATTGTCCATACAGACAAGATCAGTTCCATTCCAAACAATACCAGAATGAACAGACCCATTTCCAAAACTGGGAATTTGTAAGGCACTACATTTCCGGCAAAAGCCTCTACACTAAATTTGCTACAAGCAAAAATGGAAACAGGAAGCCCAACGATCAGAGTTGCCAATGTTGCAAAGAACGCATAGCACAGCCCCTCGCAAATGTTCATTTTACATAGCTGCTTTTGGGTCAGGCCAATGGAACGCAAAACACTGTTTTCCTGTTTTCTGGACATCTGGTTAGAGAGGGTCGTATTGATAAGGTTTATAACACCAAAGAGGAATACCACCCATGAAAACGCTTCCATACTTCCAAAAACAATAGAATTTATCATTTTTTCATATTCAATTACAGTGTTAATATCATCTAATGCAATATCCGCATGAGCGGATATAATATTTTTTAATTCATCCCTCACATGATCCGCTTTTTTTGGATTACTTACAATGCTCCATGAATAATCAAAGGAGGTGATTTCCGGGTGCAGTTCGTGGAATAATGCTTCCGGTGCAAATTCCAATGCACCGTCAAAGTGATGTGTTCCATGTCCATTATCTAGAGCATTGTTAAACACCCCGGATATAGTAACTGGAATGGTTGATTTCCCGGAAGTAAGTTCAACCGTTTCTCCTACTCCTATATTATCACGGTCACTTGTATGGGAATCAATTATGATGCTGTGTGCATCCGGCGGCATGGTTCCCTCTATCAATGCAGCTTCAACCGCAGAATAATTTTGTTCAGTCAGTATGTCACACATACCACCATCCTCAATTCCGTTGATGCTATAATTTACAAAAAGACTTTGCCTTTTTGCAATCACATCGGTTACACCCTCAATAGCCAAAATTTCCTGCTTTAATTCCTCATTCAGTGGATTTCCTGCTGCCATAACTTCTTGTTCTGGCAACTTTGAATCCAAATATATTTTATAGTCACCATCCGGGAAACTTTGTCTTGCAAGTGCCTCTGGTGAGCGCAGCAAAACAATGGAGGATACCACAAGCAGAATAATTCCGCCCAAACTCAATGAGGCTACAATAGCAACGGTCTTTTTTCGGTCACGCTTAAAATTCGCAACTCCCATTGAAACAGGATTGAGCTTGATGTTCTTTTTCCTGCTGCGGATATTCTTTTGCGCCGGGGTAAAACGGACGGCTTCAATAGGGGAAATCCCTGCCGCAATTTTCACCGGCTTACGGATGGAAACAGATACCATAATCCAACTGCTTATGAGCGTCAAAACAACCGTTGCCACATAGGAAACAGCGTTAAACCCCTTAGAAAACAGGAGAAAACCGCCGCATACGCCCAACACTGTACCTATCACAATCCCGATACTACCGAGTTTGCGTCCCTCCTGCTTTACAATCCGCTTGATTTGTTTTGGTGTTGCACCAATCGTCCGAAGCTGCCCGTAGCTCTGGATTTTGTCATTGATGGAGATACGGAAAATACTCTGGATTACAATATAACCGCCGATCAGAACAATGGCTATCACACCAGCTATCGGTGCAAAAGCAAAGGATTTAGAAGTATAAGCAAAATATTTGTTGTTCATTTTGGGCATAGGAAGCTGATATTCCTCTGCAATCCCCCTGCAATAAGAGGTCATCAGTTCTTCTCCCAACTGGTCGCTGTTTTTGAAATGGACATAGGCACGATACCCAGCCGGATCAAACCTATTCCATTCTGTCAGGGCAGCTTTGGAAAGAATGATGGCACAGGTATTCGCTTCTTTTTCATTTACGCTGTCCATAATGCCGGTAACAACATAATCGCCATGAAAACTCTCTGTATCTAAGGTCACAGTATCCCCGATCTTGGCATTGTTTCCATAGGTGGAAAGAAAGTATTTGCTTACGACAATTTCATTTGCCTTTTCAGGAACCCGGCCCTCCAACAACTCCATCTGCGCCTTGGTAATCTCCATCATTTGCGCGTCACAATACACATAGGACGCATGATAACCCTGTTCCGAAAGTTCCTCGCCGAGCGTATAGTAGCCGCCTACGCGCTCAAACTCTGGCAGTCCTTTCAGGGTTTCAATGTCGTTTTCCTCTACGCCCAGCCAGACCGCCTCATAAGTATCGACAACCTGATTGCGCTGCATCTGTGTCAGGGAAGTAGATACAATTCCCGTAAAGCAGATCAGAAACGCCGCCAGCGCAACGGCGATTATCACCATGACATTTCTTCGTTTTTCGCTTTTTAAATTTCTCTTCGCCAGATTCTTGACAATTCCGTTTGTATTATTTTCAAAAGGCCAAGTCATAGCCTGCCACCTCCTTATTCTGTTATTTTAATTCGCTCTACTAATGATTGTTTCCGTATAGAACGGATGGCGTATATCGAGTAAAGTGCCTGCACAAACATGAGTAGTACAGCAAAAACAAGCAATTCCCAGATTGGAAACTGATATACTAATTGTCCGAAGATTTCTGTTTTCCCTAAAATTATCACTAACAAAAAGCCAGCCAAACCGCCTACGATCAATGTGATTAACAAGGTTACGGCTACATAGCAGAAGCATTCCATGGTCAACATTTTAGAAAGCTGTTTATCGGATAACCCTACTGATTGTAAAATTCCAAATTCCTGCTGTCTTGCAATCAAATTGGTCATTAACGTATTGATCAGATTGACCAGAGAGAAGAAAAACAGAAAAGCGAGAAGTCCGTAGATAAACATCATAATATTTTTGAATTGGGCTTCTAGCTGTTCGGCATAATCTGACCGGGAAATAATATTCAGTAACGGATCATCTAACAATGCATAAAGTTCTTTACGCAAAGTATCCGTATCTTCATCTGTAAAAACATTCCAAACCTGTTCCATGTTTTTAATATCTGGATAAAGCTGTTTCGCCAGATCCTCTGGTACGCTGAACAGTCCTATCCCTGTAGTCTTTGTAATATTTTCGCCATTCGCTATGCCCATGACCGTAAATTCCATAGGTTCTCCACCATAAGGTTGAAAAGTCAGTGTATCACCTATCTTAGGCTGATATCCTGAATACATCGCAGACAAAGGCTTCTCAAGATCATCGGTTATAACGATTCCATGGTTTTTGACTAATTCATCATAATCAGCAGTTCCCTCCAACACCATCTCTGGAGAAAGTAATTCCTGCTCTTCCTCTCTTGTAAAGGTGTGCAGATAAAAATCTGCGGCAGCGCCATTGGGCAATGACACAAAAGCCGAGGAAGAAGCACGTGAATTTATAGATTTCACTCCATCTACCGCTAAAATTTTTTCTTTAAGTTCTGGAGTCAGAGGATTATTCCGACTAATTTCCGGAAACTCTTCCAAGTCTGCCTCCCATTGGATCGTATAATTACATTTTTCATACATTTGAACAGCAGCCATATTTTTTGCATTGACGGAATGCACTACAGTTGCTGTACTGAACAAAAAGACACCTGCCATTCCAAGGGAAAGCAGCGTTAGTACTGCTTTTTTAGGATTCCGGCGAAAATTCATAACAGCCAGATAATTTGGTGACAGATGTTTTCCAGATTTTCGAGAAGTTTTCTTCGAACCCTCTGCCTGATAACCACTGGCTCGGACTGCCTCGATTGGCGATACTTTCGCTGCAAGCCGGATAGGCGCATAAGAAGAAATTCTCACAATAAATTCTATAAAGAACATCACGCCCAAAGCAATTATAATGTTCTCAGTCCAATCCCAGTAACCCGGAGACGCTGCAAAGCCTGCCGCTCCACCGCTTGCAATTCCTATTGGAATACTGCAAATTGATAATCGGAAGCTTTCTCTATGAATGATTTTTCGGATCTGTTTAGGCGTAGTACCCAGAACTTTTAATCGTCCATATTCCCGAAGTTTTCCCCGGATGGAAATAAAGAAAATGCTATAAATAACTAATCCGCAAGCAGCTAAAAAGATGAGTGCAATGGGAATACAAGCATATACACCATCGGATTGAAAACTGCGAATATCAAAATAATTGGAACTGTAAAAAATTCGGTTCTCAGGAATATTATGATCTGCTAAAAAAGCTGCAATATCTGATTTCAGCGCATCCATATCTGTACGATCTGCACCTACGAATCGAAAACGGAACTCATAAAGCGGTTCTCCTTTTGCCTGTGCTTCTAAAAAAGCTTTTGACACTATAACAGAAAACATTCTGGAATTATTTTCCTTTTGCAAAATACCAGAAATGATATAATCCTGATCTCCGTTGCCTAAATTCAAACGAATTGTCTGTCCTATTTCCTGTGGCAATCCAAAATAATCTAAAAAGGCCTGTTCTACGATGATCTCTTGTTCTTTCTCCGGGAAATTCCCAACATAAGAAGGTCTTTTTCCTAGCTTCATCCAACCCTTATCCGCATATTCCACTGCAAGAGTACTGTCTTGATACCGGGCAGATCCAAAATCTTTTGACAGCCCCCACTGTTCAATTTCAGGCTGCGTAGAAAGATGTTCGATTTCTTTTTGTGTTGTTTCCATTACTACTGTTTGATACTGTCCTCGAAGATCTGATAACATCTTACGTTGTTCTGCAAAAACAGTAAAAAATATACCAGACAAAAGAGCAGTTGTTAATGTAATCGTCACAATCAGAAAAATATTTCTTCTCTTATCAGCCTGTAGACTTCGCTTTGCCAGTTTTCTTGTAATCGCGTTGGTATTGTTTTCAAAAGGCCATGTCATATGATCGCCTCCTAACTTACAATTTTTCCATCCTCAATCCGGACAATCCGGTCTGCAAGCCGGGCGATCTCATTGTTATGTGTAATCATTACCACCGTCTGGTGAAACTCATAACTGGTCCGTTTGATCAATCCCATAACATCTGCACTGGTTTTCGAGTCGAGGTTCCCTGTAGGTTCATCGGCAAGCACAATCGCAGGTTTTGCAACTAAAGCCCTTGCAATCGCAACTCTCTGCTGCTGTCCTCCTGAGAGGTTATTCGGCATATTCTTTAGTTTATCTTCCAGCGCCAGCATATGAACCACCTCGTCCATAAATCCCTGATCTACCGTATCCCCATCCAGTTCTACCGGAAGGACAATATTCTCATAAACATTTAAAATCGGAACCAGATTATAATTTTGGAAAATGAAACCAATATTTCTTCTCCTGAAAATCGTCAGTTCTTCATCGTTTTTCTTTGCCAGTTCTTCTCCCCGTACAATGACTCTTCCGCTGGTAGGAGTATCCAATCCTCCCATCATATGAAGCATCGTGGATTTTCCGGAACCTGAAGTGCCTACTACCGCTACAAATTCACCTTCTTCCACTGAAAAATTCACACCATCCAGTGCCTTTGTAATATTCGGTTCCGTACCATAATATTTTTTTAAATCAATTGTCTGTAAAATACTCATATTCTATAAGCTCCTTTCTGCCTTTCTTTGTGATGACTCTATTATAAAATACAAATGTCACAGAAATGTCCGAGAAAAGAACAAAATTCAAGGAATTTCAGCCTGAATTGTTACAAATCTCGGACATTTCATTTTTTGCTATTTATTTTTCATAAGAACTCTTCGATATAGGATTCCGGGAGTTACCAGACTGACTGCTAATAACAACAGTAATATTCCTGCCATTTCTTTCAGCGGATAATAGAATACAAAATAAGAAATCTTTGTTTTCATGTACCATCCAATCCCGCCTATCAACAACGTTCCCGTTGTTACCAGAAGAACACTCAGCAACAGCCAGGTAAACATTCCTTCCGCAAGGAACATACGCTGCAACTGCTTTCTGGTCATTCCCACACGATTCATAATGGCACATTCTTTTTTTCGAAGTAACATATCCGTTACCCTTACATTTAAAAAATTCATAATCCCGATAAAGATCAGGCATCCACTGATTACCAGAAGCAACAGCCTGCTGGTCTGAATATACTCCTGTTCTTTTAATAAAAGGTCTGACCGACTCTCCATCTGGAATAAATTTAATTGCTCCGCATATCCGTTTTCAGACTGAAATTCCATATTTTCTGTTTGGATCATTCCTTTTAACCTGTTTTTGCAGCCTGATTCCTGTTCCTTTTCTACAGAAAAGCTCATTTCAAATGTCTGTGGGGTCAGATTCTCTGACAGGGTTTCAAAGGTTTCCTCTGTTACAAGAAGAAGATTGGTATTTCTGCCATCCCAGCACAACTCTAATTCCGGAAATCCTTCTTTTGTAATATCCAGATATCCGCAATTTATCAGTGTCTCTGAAAGCCGATCGGACATATCCGTTCCCACCGGAACCAGGTCATACACTTCTATGGTATTTCCAAGCTGCTCCAATGCCCGCTCTTCTGAATATTCTGACACTCTGTGATCATGGAGGAGAATCGTTCCGTTTTCATGTGCAAATGTTTTCCAGTCTGTTGTTATCTCCTGCTCTTTCAAAAATTCCTGCAGTTTTTCTTTTTCAGAAGAAGAAATTTTTTGGATCACAGTCGGAACGGTTTCCCCGTCATTGAGTAACTTGATGCTATCCCGACCTTGTTTCCCGATAATAGGGTAAAATCCCTGGATCTTTGTTTCATCCTGCAGGCTGTTTCCGGCAGTCTGCTTGATGTTCTCCAAGAATTCTTTCGGGAAAAAGACCATATTTTCTGTATCCGGGGAAGTTTCCATCAGTGTGCTGCAGGCTTCCTGTGTGATGCGGATTTGAAAATCAGGTTCTTTCATAAACTGGTTTTGCAGATCTACTCCCTTTACAATCACCGAAGATCCAAGGGCTAATCCGCATCCTATGGTCAGAGAAATCATGGTGATGAAAAAAGCCTTTTTATTGTAAAACAGATATCTCCTGGCCAGATAAACTTCCGGCTTGTTTCCAAAACTCCGGAAAACTGCTTTCCTTTTCTTTGTTTGTTTCTTCTCTGCAACAGTCCCAGTTCCATAGTTCATACACTCCAGAGGACTCAGAACTTTGATTTTTTGCTTTACCAGAAGTATCACAACCCCCAATGTCACTGCCACTGGCAGAATGGCTATCAGAAAGAACACAGGCTGATAGAATGAAATCCCCTCCAGTTCTTCTGCCTGTCCAAGATACAATTTGCCAATGACAGAGGGCAGGATTCCAAGTACCACCAGACTGCCTATGGCAACGCCTGCAAAACTTCCCTTCAAGACAACTTCCATCATCTGCCGGAACATCACTTGTATAATCTGATGCTGCTGTACCCCGATCACTTCCATCAGACCATATTGCTGTAAGTCTTTTCCTAATGATAAATTCAAAATATTATAGATAAACAAAAACATACACAGCAGAATCAGAAAAGAGAACAAGGCTGCAAATCCATAGCTTCCCAGCATTCCTTCCACTGCCCGGTATGCAGCCGAATCCATGCTGACAATCCGCTGCCCTTCCTCCAACCGGATATCTTTCTGCAACTGCTGTTCCATCTGTATGCCACTGACAGAATCCTTTTCCGGTTTCACCAGTATCCTGCAGGGGTCCCATCCAGCTCCGCTTTCTTTCAGTTTCTTCTCAGACAAAAATGCAATGGAAGAACTTGCCCCCTGATTCTGATATTCTGTAAAATATCCGGAAAGCTGAAACGTCTGCTGTCCGGTTCCTTTTGTTTGAAAAAGGTCATTCCAATAAAAATCCAGCTTTAATTCCATTCCCACCTTTGGTTCCGAAATTCCCAGATACGTTAAGGTTTTGGTGGAAAGCATGATTTCGTTTTCCTGTTTGGGATACGTTCCTATGATCTGTGTATAGGCCGGACAGAGCATGGTTTCAAATGCTGTTTCATCTGCCACAACACAGTCGCAATATTTTATCGTTTGATTGCATAGTTTTCCGGCAAATTTTTCCTTTCCCGTCTCTGTTATGTAGGAAAGCGTATGCAGCTGTCCTGCCATTTCTTCTGTACCATTTTCAAGATACGTTGACACTGTCATTCCATCTGTCCGGATATGTTTCTGGATGTCCACCTGGATCTTCCCATAGGCAAAACTTATCATACAGAAAATCGCTCCAACGGTAAGTGCAACTGCCAGAAACAAAAGACGGTTTTTGTTCCGGTTCTGTTTTCTGTAAGAATCCAAAAGCACTTTTTCTGCCGGACGGTGATAATCATAGTCTTTCATCTTCCACCACCCTTCCGTCTTTCATGCGGATGATCCGATCTGCCATAGCAGCGACTTTTTTATCATGGGTAACCACAAGCATGGTCTGCTGATATTGCCTGCTGATCTTTTTTAACAGTTCCATAACAGAGGCGCTGGTTCTGGAATCCAGATTTCCCGTCAACTCATCCCCTAACAGAATGGTAGGATGGGTGTAGACAGCTCTGGCAATGGCAGCTCTCTGTTGTTGTCCTCCCGATAACTCATCCGGCATTTGAAAGAGTTTCTCTTCGATTCCCAGAGTTTTTGCCAAACAAAAAACCTCTTTTTCATCTACTGTCCTCTCCAGTAATTTTGCCGGAAGCACAATATTCTCAAAAACATTCATGGCAGGAATCAGATTATATTTTTGAAAAACAACTCCAATGTGCCATCTGCGAAAAGAAATCTGTTCTTCTAAAGATAGTCGCGTCAAATTTACATCATGCACATAAACACACCCATGGGTGGGCTTTTCCAATCCGCTGATCAAATTTATCAGGGTTGACTTTCCGCTTCCGGAAGCACCAATGACTGCAATAAACTCTCCCTCTTTTATGGAAAAGGATACATCATCAACGGCTCTTATATAATTTTCTCCATTTTGATATTCTTTTGTAAGTGAAACTAATTTTACAGCTGCCATAGTATCCTCCATATATTTCTTTATCTCGGCAGAAAAATAGAAAATGCTGACCCCTTTCCAACCTGTGATTCCACCGTAACATAACCGCCCTGCTGTGTCACAATTTCCCTGGTCAGATAAAGACCGATCCCAACACCCGGCTGATTATGAATCTCTTCTTCCCGGTAAAACCTCTTGAAAATAGATGCCTGATTGCTCTCTGAAATTCCTTTTCCGGTATCGGATACTTTTATCTCCACATACATTTCCCATTGCGCTACAGACACATGGATGCTTCCTCCTGTCGGGGTATATTTTACCGCATTGTCCAACAGATTAAAAATCGCTTCTTCTGTCCACTTACTGTCATGGGACACACGCACATCCTCCGGACATTCCACAGATACATGGATCTTTTTTTGCTCTGCGGAATATACGATTCCGCTCATAGCCTGCGCTAACGTATCATATATAAAGTGATCTTCTTTTTCTAATTGAATCACCCCGGTTTCCAAACGGGAGGTTTTCACCAATGCCTGTATTAAAAAATCCAGCTTATTGATCTGTCCTCTTACACTTTTCAGGAACTCATTTTGCTCCTGTTCTTCCAAAGATTTGGTCAAAAGTGTATCTACAATCATTTTCATGTTGCTTACCGGAGTCCTGACCTGATGGGAAATATCTGACACCAGGGACTGTAATTCCTGTCTCTCTGCCTCTACCTTCCGGTTACTTTCCTGCAGGATATTATACAGACGCACCAGGCGGTGATGGATACGGGCAAAGATCGTCTCTCTGTCGGATACATTTTCAGGTTCCTGACTGCGGTTCATCATGTCATCCAGGATCTGGCACAATTCAGAAGTAAAATTTGACAGTCTCATTCCCAACAGTTGTACCATAAAAAGCATCCACAGTGCTGCGCAGACCGTTAATGCCAGCCCAACCCATAACACTACGATATTTTTTGTCAGAAAAAAGGAGACCAATATGATCGCTGTCATTGAGAGTACCATGCCGGCAGTCAGCCAAAAAAACATCTTTTTTACAGAGGTTTTCTTTCCTATCATGCTGGTTCACCTCCGGTCCATTTATATCCCATACCATATACGGTTTTGATATATACCGTTCCATCTGTCTCAATCTTTCCTCGGATGCGGCTTAACGTTGTCGTTAACGTATGCTCGTCCACATAATTCTCTGTACAGTCCCATATTTTTTCCAACAACTGTTTTCTTGTTAATACACGATTGCGGTTCTGGCAAAACAGGTTCAGCATCCGAAACTCCAAAGTCGATAAGGTCAATGGCTTCCCCCCCAGCATAGCTGTCTGCTCTGCAAAATTTAAAAACAGCCTGCCATCATCAAAGACATCCTGCATGGACACATGATGCCGCATCATACGCAGTACATTTTCTACTTTTCTCTGCAGGGAATGGATGGAAAAAGGTTTTGTGATATAATCTACTGCTCCAAGTTCATACCCCCGGATCTCATCACTTTCCCTGTCATTTGCGGTCAAAAAGATTACAATGGTATCACTATATTTTTCCCGGATTGTTTTTGCAATCGCATATCCATCTCCATCCGGAAGATTAATATCCAATAGTACCAGATCAAACGGTTGGCTCTTCAGCACTTCCATGGCTTCTTTTACCGTTTCCACCGAAACAATCCCATAGGATTCTGACTGTAGGTTGTAAACTAACATTTTATTCAAAAGTTCATCATCTTCTACGATTAAAATCTGTTTCATTCCTTTTCATCCTTTACGACAATTTTGCTATCATTCCAATTCTTATTTTACAACAGAAATGTCCTAGAAATGTTACAGATTGAAAAATTTATGATTTTCTTTTTGAAATTATATACGAGCATTGAAGCGTCTGATCTTTACCTAATCAAAGAATTTATTCAACATTGGAAATTTCAAAAACTGTTAGACCGCTATGATGATTTATATAGCATGGATATGTTTGGAGAAAGCATAGAGGATCATAAGTATAAGACACCTTACCAAGTTCTGAAAATGATAAACCCAAATTCAAAAGAAGATATGTAACTGTTACGGGAAGTATTGAGGAATAACCATTTTGATGGTGAGGACGAGTAATCTTTTTTCTCTTGCGAGAAGATACCACAAAAAAAGCCCCGTAAAGAGTGCAAGCACCACCAATGGTGGTAAGTTTTTGACAGGACTTTTTCTTTTCTGTTTGTGGCAAACAAGAGGAAAAGGGAATAAAATCTGATTTATAATAAATCAGACAACGCAAAACTGAATAGAAATTGACAAAATATTTCCTTCGTAACTTACATTTTCAATTTTACCGTCAATTTTTTTTAGCAATTCTTTTACAATATACAAGCCTAAACCAGAACTTCCTTTGTTGCGCGACTTATCAGCGGTATAAAACTTATTAAATAATGAATTTACATCAATATTATCAAGGGATTTTGTTGAATTTTTAATCGTGAACACTCCTTTTTGATTGATAGAAACTTCAATGTAATTATCTGAATAACGAAGTGCATTTACAATTAAATTTTCAATAATTCGTTTACAGATAAGATTATTTCCGTATATCCATACAGGAGCATTTTCTGCTTGAATGATTGGCTGGATTTCTCCAAATTCATAATACTTTTCAATTAAGCAATCTGTAACAATTCTATTTATATCAATACGCTCACATTCAACATCAGATTGCTCATTTTCTAACACAGACAAATCATAAAATTCTTGCACTAACTCTGTGAGATAGTCAGTTTTTGCTTTAATGATTTTCAGATATTGTTCTTGCTCCTGTTTATTTTCACATTCCTGCAAAAGTGTTAAATAGCCTTGTAGCGATGTCAAAGGTGTTCTTAAATCATGACTTATATTAGATATAGATTGTTTTAACTGTTCTTCTTCCTGCTTAATTTGAACCTGCAATTTTTTATGTAGAGTATCTTTTTGATTGATTGCATAAGCTAATTCTTCAATATACTTATTTGATAAGGACACCCGTATTTTCCGCTGTTCCTTTATTTGCTTATTTATATTATGAATGGTTCTGATAATAGAGAATAGGGAAAATACTAATATGAAAATAAGACAAATCAATAAAAAATATAACATGTTCGCATTTCCCCTTTCTGTTATGATTAGCGTATTTCTTGCTTTCTTAATATCAATGCTGAAACAAGAAATGTAATAATTATAGTTCCCACAAAATAAGTCAGAATATTGATTTCTAAATGATTTATCAGATTGTAAGAACAAGTATTCATCCAGTAGTACATAGGATTTATTTTTAAGTAGGTTAGAACTCTCCATGACTGAGCCGACATATTATCCCATGTCATCATATAGATAAGCGGTCCACTAAATGTAAACAATGACATAGCCCCTACAACGATTGCCGTATGTTTGAATATTACACATAACATAAGTGTAATTCCGATAAATGCTCCCATAACCATACAATTTAGTCCTGCAATTTTCAGCATTGGAAACAGTTGTATTGGAACATTAAATTTCGCACATTCTATTATAAATGCAATCATAATAAATGAAAAGTATAGAAATATACTGGTAATCGTAATCACAATATATTTCGCAACAAAAAACTTAATTCGGCTTTGTCCGCTTGCAATCGCAATTTTAATTGTTGAATCCGTATATTCTCTTGAAAAGAAAATGACAGAAAATATAAGAACAATCAGCCAGAAAAATACCGTATAAGATGTGGCTGTCCTTATTATTTCTTCAATCATTGGGTGTGCTGTATCGCTATAAGCACGTGCAAGAAATCCAACCGTTTCTCCTATTTTCCATGTTTCGTCTAAACTTGAACTTGATACCACAAATTGTTGCTGACCGCCTATGGAGAAAATTCCAAAGACCGCTAAAATCAAAGCAAAGGTTAAGTATAATGCCTTTGTATGAAATAATTTATAAAATTCTGCTCTTATTTGATTAAACATTTTTTCGCCCCCCTATTAGATTTTCAAAGTATGTTTCCAAATTTTCTCCTTGCACAGAAATTTCATCAATAATAACTCCATTACTGGATAGCAATTTAGAAATCATTCTTACATTCTCTAAGCACTCGTATATACGAATAGAATTATCAGGGTAAACGGAGTAATTGTTAATCTTTCCCTTTTGCTCTAATAAAAGAGTGGTTTTTTGGATATTATCTGTCCTTAAACAAATATGGCGTTTACATTCTTCGTTTAATTTTTCAGCAGAAATTTGTTTCAAAAGTTCTCCCTTATGAAGAAATCCATAACAGGTAGCAAGCTGATGTAATTCACTTAATATATGGCTGGATATTAAAATCGTCACCTCTCGTTCTTTTACTAGTTTTTTAAGAAGTTCTCTTAATTCAATAATTCCCGTTGGGTCAAGTCCGTTGACGGGTTCGTCCAAAATTAAAAATTCTGGCTCACCTAATAATGCAACACCTAAAGCAAGCCTTTGTTTCATTCCTAAAGAAAAGTTTGCCACTCTTTTTTTGCCAGCATTGGATAAACCTATCAATTCTAAAGTATCGGCAATACACTTTTTGTTTGGAATCCCACGCTGTATCCTTTGTACTTCCAAATTTTGTGAAGCCGTCATATCCTTGTATAATGCTGGCATTTCAATCGTGCAACCGATTTTCGCCCTTTCATATTGTAGATTATCCGTATGTCCAAACAGGATTATTTCTCCCTCACTCTTAAAATTAAGTCCCGTTAATAATCGGATTAAAGTTGTTTTTCCTGCCCCATTTTCACCTACAAGACCGTAGATTTCTCCTTTTGGAATAGTTAAGTTCACATTCTTTAAGGCATAGAAATCTTTATATTTTTTGCTTAGATTTTTTGTTTCACATATAAATTTTGTCATTCTAAACACTCCTTTCTATGCCACTATATCCGATAAGTCTAAAGAAAATCTAAAGTTATTTAATTTTATAACCGATTCCCCAAATGGTTTGTATATAATCTTCATTTGTAATCGCCTTAATTTTTTTACGAATATGACTGATATGGGTATTTATCGTATCATCATCATAAGCATACGTTTCATTCCAAATGGATTCATATAAATTTTGCTTTGAAAAAATTTTTTGCGGATATTGTAATAATAGTCTTAAAATCTTTAACTCGGTTGATGTAAAAGGTACTAATACTTCTTTTATATAAACTAGAGAGTTGTTGATTTCAATATCTCTATATGTCAAAGTATCATTTTGACAGGAAGTATTTGAAGTCCGTTTCAAATTTGCTTCAATACGAGCAAGAAGCTCATGCAAGTCAAACGGCTTAGTCATATAATCATCAGCACCTAATTTTAATAAGTCTATTTTTGTCTGTACCATTGTTTTTGCAGAAACAACAATAACTGGAGCGTTTGTAAATTTACGCAATCTCTGTAATACATCATTTCCGTTTAACCTCGGTAACATAATATCAAGTATTATTAAATCTGGAACAAGCGATTTACACAATTCTATTCCCTCTGCACCATTCAATGCATAATGAACGATATATTTATTATTTTCTAAGAATTTTGCAATCATATTGCAAATGTCTATATCATCTTCAATAATAGCAATTTTATTCATGCGGTTTCATCTCCTCTAATCAGATATTGTATCATAAGGTTTTTATGCTATCTACAACAAACAAAGAAGTCTATGGCACATTTAGAAATTCATGTAAATCTTAAAAATCTTTTGGAACGCAAAAAGAAGATGCATGTCACCATACACCTTCTCATTGCTTGCTAAAATCCCTTTATACTACTTGCCTAATAATTTTAAAACCAATGAATTTTTTCTGCTCTGAATTGGGGCGTATCACTCTTTTGATACGGATCGTAGTTATGAAGATTACAGCCGAATTCCTTCAAGGATTGAATTTTATTCTCTTCTGACCATTCAATCAATGAAATTCCATCAAATTCTTCAATATCCCCCTTCTCCATCACATTTTTAAAATACCATTCAACAATGGTCTGATTTTCTTTATGAAAAAACTGTTTGATATCCCAGGCGATTACACTCCCCCTCATATTCCATTCCTGAAACCAATGCTTTACAGTTTCACGATTGCTATAACATGGTCCCCAGCTTTCTGTATAACTCACGTTCTCTGCAAAAATATCGTCCATTCCCAAATCTTTCTTTTCCAGCCACATAGAAAACCATAACCGGATCATCTGTTCTCTCTTGTCCATAATAGAATCCCTCCTATGCCAAATTCGTTACAGAACCTCTAAACTCAATCCTTTTTCCCATCAATCAGATCATAACTCATATCCAGAAAATCTAAAATTTTCGCTTCACTTACACTTCCATCTAACAATATGGTGATCCAATACTTCTTATTCATGTGATACCCTGGCAGAAAACCGTAGGTCTGTGTCAGAAGTCCAACCATATCCGGTTCACACTTCACATTGATGATATCTACGGTTCCTTCCTCCTTCAAACCCAGTTTTGATTTTTCAACTCGCAGAATAGCTGCATACCACTTTCCATTTTTATGCCGGAGTATTGCACTCTTAGGAGAACTCTTCCAAAGATATTCCGGAATTGTTCCATATTGTTTTTTTACATATTCAAAAATTTCTTCCCGTTTCAAATATTCCACTCCCCAATGACTCTATTTTATCAATCTCATGATTGTACTTTTCGTATTTATCACCAGGCAGGACGTGCGCCCTGCCTGCTTCCCTATTATAGCATTGTTCCTCTGCTCCTACAATGCAATCTGTTCTTTGATTTTTTCTCATTTTTTAGTAAGCAACCAGTCCATATCCCAAAATGGACTGAGAATTCACCGTATAGCTGTTCTGCTTTACTGCATCTCCGCTGTTTCCCTCAATCGTATGTACCGTAGTTCCATCGCAGCTTTCCACGATTCCTACATGGTCACTGGCTCCGTCATGATCCCAGTCAAAAAAAATAATCATGCCGGGACTTGGGACACTTCCTGCCCCCTGCCATTTCCCCTGTGCCTGAAACCAGTCCACGCCTGCCGTACAAAGGGAAAACTTTGGCACAGCTCCGTTTTGAATGAGCCCCGCCTGATCCGCACACCAACTGACAAAGCAAGCACACCATTCTTGTCTCTCTGTAAATCCCCACCATGACCAGAACTTCTCTCCGCCTTCATTTCCAAGCTGGCTTTTCGCAATGGTGACAAGCTGCCTGTTTCCAAAAAGTCCGGTAAACCAACCTCCGCCGGAATAATACCGCATCACATGAGGCACATACTCCGGATCACCATACCCCGACCAGCCATGGGCGGCTGCCTGCTCCTGGGAAAACTGCAGCGCATTGGCTTCACTGTAACCGCCAAACTTTTCCAATGCCCATGAGATATAGCCATTCCCATAATTGTATCCCTGCCAACTGAGTTTCAGCTTGTCCATATCCTGAGGACTTTGGCATCCGGCTTCCCGGACGCAATCTGCATAATATTGTATCCCCACCTTGATGGAATAGTCAGCATCCTGAATCGCACCGGGAGTATTGGGATACTGGGTGTTATAAGGACACTCACTGGCCTGCATGGGATCTGTTCCCCTGCCCCCGCTCTCCTGCATCATAATGGCTTGGATTGCCGGGACATATTCCGGGATACCAAATTCACTGGCATACTTTTGAATGGCGGGCGTATGCGCCAGCACTTCCGCACTCAAAGCCTCACTGCTCTGGGAATTCCCCAAAAAGGCTGCACCGCCAATGATCCCTGCAATCAAAATCAGAACAACAAGAACCGCACCACCGCCTGCCATCAATGCTGCAAATGCAGCTTTCACTGCATGAGCGGCGGCTTCTGCCATGGCTTTCAATCCTCTTCCGGTTGCCTTTGCAGTCTTTGCACTTTGCTTGGCAGTCTGAACCGCGTGCATGGCAGCCCGTTTCGCTTCCCTGGCTGCTTTCATGGATTTCAGTGCTTGCTTTTTCTGTAAGACTGCCTGGGTTTTCACTTTCTGGGAAGAAACCGGAGAGGCTTTCACCACACGGGGCGCTGTTTTTACCGTCCGATTTCCAGCTTCCTTGATTGTTTTCTCGGCTTCCGGCTTAACCTTAATGCTTCTTATGGCTTCTGTTCGCCCTTTCTTTGCCATTGTCTGCCCTGCCTGGGTAGATGTGCCACCTCTTGCTTTTTCCTCTCCCAACGGGGTTGTCGTGGCTTCTCTCTGCTTTTGTTTTTGCGCCTTTACCTTCTCATAGGTTTTCACCGCCAGCCTCTTACCGCCACGATAGGCTGCCGAAGCACTTTCCCTTCCTATGCGCTGTTCCACACGCTGGATGCGGTTTCCGGCATATTCTACCGGGGATTCCTCCCCCGTTTCTCTTCCGATCTTATCTACCATGATGCTGGACTTCTCTTTTGCTTCCAGCATCGCAGAACGTACCAGTTCCTTTGGAAGCCGGGAGGCAGGATTACGGATCTTTGGACTTTGATCCCGCACTTTTTCTTTGATTTCTTTCAATCACACACCTCCCATCTTTTGTACTTTCTAACGTTCCCTTCCTCGCTTTTTTGATTTCTTCTGCTGGCTCTCCAGCTGTTCCAGTTCCTTTACCGCTTCCTGCACTAGCGGATGATTGGCATAATAGGGAACATAGGATAGTAACTCTTTTCCCTTCTCCCCGGTCACCAATGGATATTCTCCCTCGTTATACAGCGGATCGTCTGCATGGTGGAGGGAAAACTCCAAAGACGGAACCATGTGAGGGGAACGTTTGCAAAATCTCTGGTAATGCCGGAATGCTTCTTTTAAAGATGTGCATTCAATACACTCCCCCATCCCATGAAATTCCCCGCATTCAGATGCAAAAAAGGTAATCGTTGTTTCTTCTTTCATAGTTCTCACCTCTCTCTGAAAATTTTCTCTTTATCGAACTGCCGCCTTCTGTTTTTCTTCTTTGCCAGGCTTCAGAGGGTGCGATTCCTGTCTCAGTTCCTGCAGGGTATCTTTCAAAGATATCGTTTTCCCTTGTCTTTCTTCCAGTTTTCCGATCTGCTGTTGCAATCGTTCTGTTTTCTGTTCCAGCCGATGGATGCTCCGCATGGATTGGAATAACACCTTTTGGGTTTGAAAGATTATTCCCTGTTCCGGATTTCGCTCTGTGATTTTTGCGGTATCTTTTCCGTTCATTTCCAAAAATGCGTTTTTCAGATGCCCTTTGGCAACATGCAGTTCTTCCGCCATGCTCCCCAGACGGTCAATCTTCTGATCCATCGACAGCATCACCGTATGCAGAGACGATTGGATTTTTTGCAAGCCTTGAGTAAGGTGCATTCCCTTTACCGCACAGGCAAGGGCATCTTTCCCCTTTTCTTTAAAATCAACTACTGCCTGTTCTGCCCGTTCCACAAACTTTCGTTTCCATTCTCCCACCTGAAAACGAAGTGTTTTCACCTGATGTTCTGCCTTCTGGATTGTATTCACCGCAAAGAGTTTGACCTTACTTTCCTGCATCACACCCAGTTGCTTTTTCACCTCTCCCAATTCCTTTAAGACAGTTCCCAGCTGCATTTCCATGGAATCAATATAATCTGCCATACAAAGTACATCCCTTTTTTCCTGCTCCATCCCCTGCTGTTCCAATAGCTCCAGCAATGCCCGGATACTGCCCTGCTCCCGAAGCTGTTCTCTCGTTTCCTGGATTTCCACTGTTTGTCCTTCTTCCATTTACATTCCCTCCTTCCCAAAAAGATGCTGCCAAAGAAATTTCAACAGCACCCTAAAAAATATCTTTTCGACTAACACTCTCCCGGTTTCGTTGTCATCAAGCGGTACAGCTTCGTATTCTTGGGAAAGCTGTTCTCAAATGGCACCAGATTTCCGGAACACCGGATCAATCCCTTTCCTGCACCTACATTGGTGATGTAGGATAACTGGTTCTCGGAAATATTCAAAAGGGAGGCCAGTTCGTCCCGGTCTGTGGTTGCCTGATTCAAAAGGATCAAAAACTCACTGTTTGCCAACATCAGTCTTGCAGTATCCGATTTTAAAAGTTCCTCCACGTTCTGCGTTAAACCTGTCACAAATCCCTGGTATTTACGGATTCTCTTGTAGAGCCGGTAGAAAAAGTCAGCGCTGTACTGATACCGGAACAAGAGATAAAACTCATCGGCAAAGATCCAGGTAGTTTTTCCTTTCTTCCAGTTCTGGATTACCCGGTTGAAAATACTGTCCAAGGTAACCAGCATCCCCAGGGGCATGAGCTGCTCTCCCAGTTCCCGGATATCATAGGCAATGATACGGTTCTTCGTATCCACATTGGTTTTCTGTGCAAAGGTATTGAGACTTCCATTGATAAACAGCTCTGAAGACAAGGCAAGCCCTCTGGCCTCCTCTTCCGGCTGGAGCATGAGCTGACGGTACAGATCCTTCAAGGTCGGCACTTCGCTCTGGTAACCGCTTCTTATATATTCTCGGTACACATCTGCGGTACAGCGGTCCAAAATGGATTTTTCCTTTGCCGACAAGTTACCAGCCCCCACTAACTGTTCAAACAGGGACAAAATAAACTCTGACTTCTCAATCAGCGGATTCTTGTCGTTTCCATAGGCAGAATCCATATCCAGTGCATTCAGATGGGTATGGGACGTTGCAGAAATGGAAATGACTTCCCCATTCAGCGCTTCCACCAAGGAACCGAACTCGGACTCCGGATCTAAGATGAGGATGTCATCTTCCGTAGACAAGGCAAGATCCACAATCTCTTCTTTTGCTGAGAAGCTCTTTCCCGAACCGCTGACACCAAGACGGAAAGAATTTCCGTTCAGTAACTTTCTTCGGTCTGCCACCAGCATATTTTTGCTCACCGCATTCTGCCCATAGTAAATACCACCCGGCTGCATGATCTCCTGAGTATGGAATGGAATCAGCACTGCAGTGGACTCTGTGGTCAGAGTACGCAGGGCATTGATCTTTCGGATGCCATAAGGCAGTACCGTATTGAGTCCATCCACTTGCTGCCACTTCAAAGTTGCCATCTGGCACAAATGTTTTCTTGCCACGGATAAGATGCTCTCTGTATCCGAATCCAACTGTTTCTTGCTGTCTGCCATATGCACCATGGTAAGGATGCCGAACATCATCCGCTGATCCCTGGTCGTCAGATCATCCAGCATCTCTTTTGTTTCCTTTCTCTGTAGTTCCATATCATAGGGTACAATGGCGGAAAAGTTATTGTTGGCATTCTGGCGTCTCTGCCAGTTGGTCACGTTCGTCTCCACACCCAGCAGACGGTTTTGGATCTCACGCACTGCTTCGTCTGTTGGCACCGGGAGAATGTCAATGGACAGCATCAGATCCCGGCTCAAATCACATAACTCCGAAATCATGTCATCCTTGACATAACTGGCATAATCCTGCATATACAGCACCCGTCCATATCGCTCGTTGATCTTGAAACAGTCTTTGGAAAATTCCATGGACTGAGGACAGATCCAGTCCTTAAAACTGCTCCCCCGTTTTGCAAACGCCTTCATATCAAAGGGGAAGCACTGAGGCTGGTCTGCCCTGAAAAAATCCCGGAAGATCTGCAGGCGCTGTTCCGCATCCAGTTCTTCCCCAATGGAAGACAGCTTGCTCAGATGGGTGATGATATCCGTTCCCACACGGGCAAAATAGGTCCTTGCCTCATCAATGTTCTTCTTATGGACACTGACCGTCAGATACCGTTCCTGATAAATGCTGTTGTTGGTGCCGCTGACCTTGGATAACAGCATTTCGTTGTATTCCTTCCGGTATGTATCCAACCCGTCCTCTTTCATCGGCAACAGCAGGGAGGCTTCAAACTCTTCCTTATTGATTCTTCTGTTGTTCAGGGTAATCTTGGCAGATGCACCAGAATCCAGCGCATTTAACAGTTCACTGTAATCTAAAAACATTTCCGTTTTATCTTCTTTGCTTGCAATGGCATAATTGATATCCGAAAACCGAAAGGATTTGGAAAATTTCGTCCCGGACTGGAACACTCCGTCCGGCCAGATCCGCTGGATGGGAATCGCCTGCTGGACAGACCTTGGGACTTTGAACTTCTCCCGGTCCATTTTTAATGCCTGCTGTAAGGTTTTAATCAAACGCACCACTCCTTCCTGACTTCTTTTTCTGCTTCATCTGTTTTTTCTTTGCCCGCTGTTCCCTCTTTTTCAAAAGGGCAGCACCATCTCCCCTGGTCTTTTCTCCAAGGTTCATAGTCTCTTCCATACAGGCATGGTACAGATCCTCGCTTTGAAACAGCAATCGCTTGGGGTATAAAAATTCGGACTTGATATATGCCCAGGCAAACTGCTCCGCATTCATGCCATGGTACTGGAAGAACCCACAGGCTGCGAACGGAGCAGCGCCTAAGATACACAGCCACCCAGTCATTTCCTGTCCTACATAGTCTCCCAGACCAAAATAAATCCCTACTGCCACAAGAATGGCAAGCAGGGAAAAGATGCACTGTCGCAGGTTCAGTCCCATAAACATGGACTCCTGATAGTTGCGGATTTCTTTATTCATTTTTACTTCCATATATTTTTATCTCTCTCTTTCTCTTTTCTTTTTGCCTGTAAGTTTCCCTTGGTCTTTTTCCGGCTCTTTTGGCACATCCAGTCCCCATTGTCTGCAATATTCTTCCACTCCTTCCCGGTCATACTGGGCAAGCCTTGAAAGGTCAAACGACACCGGAGTGTAGGTAGCAAAGCCTGACCGGGCCTGTCCCGGCAGTCTGTTTCCCAGCCTGTTCTTTTCGATGAATGCCAGCTTGTCCTTTGTAAAATCACCACTTATAAATGCCTCTTGGGGTTCCAGACTATATCCTCCCGGAAGATTTACCGTCAGATCATCAAACAATTCCAACTCCCCTTCTTCCTGGCAGTACATCAAAATCGCAAGCCCGTTCCCATAAGCATAGCTGGATACCTTCAAAGTAATTTCTTCCTGTCCGTATTCCCATGAAAACGGCAAAGTCTTTCTTTCGTTTCTAGTTTCATTATTCTTCTCATTCATGGTTTTACTTCCTCCTATAATCCCATCATTTCTTTCACAATCCGGTCAGATGCTTTTACCGCACCCACCAGTACCAGCAGATTAAACACCAGTTCCCCTACATAATTCCACACAATGGTCACCGCACTCAAAGAGGTATCCCCTACTGCAGGCGGACTGGCAGCATAGACAGAAAAGATGATACAAGCCAGTGCTATGATCGCCCCTTCCAGACACACGCCCGCATAAGACTTGATAAAGTTCTTTCCCACCGACTGGGAGGGTTCGCCCGCAAAAGTGGAAATGGGGATAGGAGCAATGGCAGTGTACATATACAGCTTGAACATCCTTCCATATACCGTAAGGATCATAATAAAAGACAGCACCGTAATCAAAAGGCTTCCCAGCAAGGTCACGATCCACAAGGGAATGGATTCCAGCATGCCCACCGCTTCAATCTTTTCCACGATCTCTGCCGGAAGTTCTGTCACGCCACCATTTGTCATGCCTGACTGTGCCATGATGGTGGACACAATCCCATGCACAATGGAAAACAACGCTGTCATCAGTTCCATGCCATACATAATGGCGCCTTGTGCCAGGGCAAACCGAATAAAGGCTTTCAGGGCATGCTCCGGCTTCTTCATGTCCGTAAAACTGCCACAGGTCTTGACAATCCCGGCAGCAAAAAATAAAACTAACAGCCCATATCCAATGGCAGTCAGCGCTCCGTTGATCCCGGTGATGACGCTCCAAATATCCCCTCCCTTAAAAGATTCCGGGCTTTGGGTAAGCAGTGTCCAGATTTCTGCCAGTTTCTCATTCCAGGTATTCAATGCAGAGTTTAGGTTCTGCACGATCCAGTTATCACTCAAACAGCTTCACCTCCTTTGCCGGGGGCAGGAAGAGTCTCTCCCCGCCCCTTTCCATTTCTTCCTGCTACCCAACAATCAGGTCCAGGATCTCTTTTGCAAAGGTGATGATGACGCCTCCTGCAAGCGTCAAAAATCCATTGGCTCTCTGGCTGGGATCGTGACTTTTTAAGCTCAATCCCACCTGCACCACACCAAATCCCAATAAGATCAGACCGATGGCCCGGATCAGGGAAAAGATAAAGGTGGACAGGTTATTGATGACCGCCAACGGATCTCCGGCGGCAAGCACCGGAACTGCCCCTACGGTCATGGACAGCACCAGCGCCACATAAAAGGCAAAGGGATATTTGGGTCCTTTTCTCATAAGTTTCGGTACTGTGGCATGGTTTCCTGTTTGATTCTTTGGCATTTCATTTGTTTTCTTCAATGGCATTCCTCCAATCAAAAAGACTGCTCCCCTCCGAGGATTTCCTCAGCCGAAAGCAGTTCATAATCATCCAGTCTCCTGGTATCAATGGTTACATCTTCATGAGACAGCGGCGCTTTCGCATAATCATAGGGAGGCGCACCGCCATCCTCCGTATATTTCACATTCACATGCTTGTGCAGATCGTATTTCTCATCCAAAATAGGACGCTCTCCACGCACCAGCAGCACCGCTTTCCGGTTATCCAAAAGCCGCACTTCATCCGGGGTAAGAAGTTCCCTTCCAGACTGTTGGAAATTCACAGAATAACTTCCGCTTCTTCCCTTGGTCTGCCCGTAAGTATTGGTATCCAGCGTTTCTTTTCCCAGTAGTTCTGAGACATATTTATGCCCCTCTTTTTCATTGCCGCCCAAGTATAAAAATTCATCGCAATTTCCTATGAGACTTTCCCAGCTGTCCTTAAACAAGGCTTTCATCTGGGCGATGTTCTGAATGATGATACTGCAGGAAATTGCGCGCGACCGCATGGTTGCCAGCAGCTTATCAAAGTCATCGGGCAATGCCACGTTGGGCCACTCATCCATGATGCAGTGTACCGGAATGGGCAGTTTCCCATGGTATTTCCGGTCTGCCACATAGTAAAGGGTCTGGAACAGGTTACTGTAGATCATACCCACCAGATAGTTGAGACTGGTATCTGCATCCGGGATACAGCAAAACAGCGCCACCTTTTTCTCCCCGATGCTGTAAAGATCCAACTCATCGGTGCAGGTTAAATTGGCAATCTGTTTTAAGTTGAACGCTGCCAAACGGACACCTACGGAAATCAGGATGGACTTGGCAGTTTTTCCAGCCGCCTGTTTGTAAATGGCATACTGCTTGACTGCAATACTTTCCGGATTGCGCATCTCCAGTCGTTCAAACAGGATATCCAAAGGCGACTGGTATTCCTCATCATCCTCTTTCACCTGGGCAGAACCTAACATTTCCATAATCATGGAGAAGTTTTGTTCCTCCGGCGGCGCTTCATGTAACAGATACAGCATCAGTGCCTGCAACAACGCGGTTTCGCTTTTCTCCCAAAACGGATCCGAACTCTGCGCCCCCTTCGGGGTGGTGTTTCGGATCAGGTTGTTGATGAGCTTTAGCACATCCTTATCATCCCGTACATAGGCAAAAGGATTGTAACAAAAGGATGTTTCCGGGTTGATGAGATCAAACACCCGCACTTCATACCCTTCCCGCTCCAGCAGCCCTCCGGTTTTCCGCAGAAGCTCTCCCTTTGGATCGGTGATCACCATGGAACAGTTGCACTGCATGATGTTGACTACGGCGTATGCCCGGCTTTTTCCCGCGCCGGAGCCACCCACAACCAATACATTTAAATTGCGTTTGTGTTTATAACAGTCCAGCCCCATACGGAAGTTCTGGGTTAAAATGAGATTTTGGGTGTACCGCTTGTCCCGATAACGCTTGCAGATGGAAGCTGCATCGCCCCACTTGGCAGAGCCATGCTCCACCCCTCTTCGATAATTTCTCTTCTGGGAGTAATAAATACCGATGCCTAACACATAGGCGATTGTGAATGTGAACACACACCGCAGCGTGTACGGTGTATAGGTAATAGAAAATGGCTGATCCAGTTTTTCGGTCAGCACTTGTAAGATTTGTAATAAATTCGTATCCGGTTCGGTAGCACAGGCAGTGATCGCGCCTGCCCACCAGACAACGGGCAGAAACAGCAGCCATACCCAAAGGTCAGAACGTTTGCATGCTACCTCTGCAGGCTTCGCTCCTTCTTCGCTTTTTCGTCTTTTGGCACTTCGTTTGCTGGTCCGTCTACCCTATGAAAAGAATCCACACCGGGAACAATGGCAAGACTCCGCCCATTCTCCCAATGCATGTGAATCTGTCCGGCATCATCGATAAATGCTACCGTTCCCTGCAATCCCGGCGGCATCCCTTCCTCATCCATAAAGTCCAGGCAGAGCCTTGTTCCTTTCGGATACCGCTTTCGTAATTGTTCCACTTGTTTTTGATTATACATCCTCATAGACATCCCTCCCTTCTGCTACCAGAAGAAGCGCCTGCTGGTGTTTGGTTTCATGACCTTCAAGATCACGCTGTCAATGCCATCGCTGTATCTGCCCATGTCCAGATACTTGTCCCGCAGCCGATTGAGGGCATTGCGAAGTTCCCGTTGTTCCTCTATGGTGATGGGAAGCCTTTTCTCGGAAAGTTCATAGGAACGGACTTTCTGCAGCATTGCCTCTGTCGCAGGGCGAACCTTTCCCATCTGACTCTGGGCTGCTAACTCATCTTTGAGTGCCACCGTAAACATGTTTTTCATGATGTTGTCTGTTTTCAAATAGTAATCTGCCATCTTCGGCACCTCCTTTGTTACACCCAACATACCACAAGACCCCCACAATAGCTATCCCAAAGACGGAACTTCTTTCAGAACTTACCGCTCCGGCTGTTTCTCTTTTTTCTCCTTCTTCGGTGTCTGCTTTGGCGGTTCCTCAAAGGAAAAATCATCCTTCGTAAAAGTCTGCTCCTGTTCCCCGAAGTTCCGTTCCATATGGTTGCGGATGGTATAGGCTGCCTGACGCACATCATTTAAAAAGCCACGCAGTTCCTGGGGATCTTTCTGCCCATTCGCCTGCATCTCTGCCACTTTTCCAAACTGGAAACCGGACACCTCTGCTCCATACCGCTTACCAATCACATAGGCGGCGCAGTATGCCTGGGCATTGACTTTCTTCCTGACATAATTCCCATCATGCTGGTCTAATGCTGCACACGCCAGTTCCCGGTTTACTGCATGGAACGTTGTATTCTCATCCATGCCATTACGCACATAGACTGTGCGCTGTTTTGGGATATACTGTGCCTGGATGCCCTCCGGCAGATTGTCTGCGATCTGCATCCGCACTGGCTGATCCTTTAAAACTGCATGAATCAGTTCTTCCATGGAACGCTGCGGACGTTCCTCCAACGGTTTCCCACTCATCTGGCTGATGTCAAAGCCCTTACTGATGGTATAGCCTGTCCGCATCTCTCCGTCTTTTTCATATTCCGTACTGACCATATAGGTGTATCCATGCACCCCGGATTTTGGGGAACGGTTCTCTGCCTTCCAGTAATCATAAGACTTTACCACGGTTGCCTGTGGATTCTGTCCGTAAATCAGCAGAAGATTGGGCGTTTTCTGGGTGTTGCACTGTGCCATAAAATCCAAGAATCCTTTTAAAGATTCTCCATTTTGGAACACTGCCTGCGCCTGGGCGTCAACCTCTGCCCACACTTCTTCCCTCTGCTGTTTTTTCATGGCTGCATACTCTTCTTTTGACAGACGCTGCTCTACCGCCTGTTCTTCCCCTGCTCCATTGGGGATCATACTCGTTAAATCCATATCGCCTTACCTGCCTTTCACTTTTTTCTTTTTTCTCTGCTGGTTTCTCGGTTTTCTCCGACTCTTCTGTGTCTGCCTGCGCTGTTTCTGCTCGGCTTCAATCTTCTTTAGTTCCTGCCGGACAGAGGGCTTGTCCCCTTTCCAGCTAGTTTCCTGCCCGGAAAAAGAAGCGCTGTTGTGCGAGGAAGGTTCGGACAGATTCTCTGCCTTCTCCGCCTGGGTAAAATTTTCCCTCGAAGGAGAAACTTCCCCTACATCAAACAAATGCTCTTCTTCATCCAGTTCAAATTCAATGGTCCCTTCCGGCAGCACCACCTTTTCGGTCTTCACCGGAAGTTCCTCTTTCCCTTCTGTTTTCTCGGTAAACTCTGCATCGATCACACGGTCTGCTTCCCGTACTGGCGCTTGTTCTACAACCGCTTCCCCGGCTTCGGATTTTACAAAGTCCAGATTCATCTTGTCCAGCACCCGGTTTACCTTCGCTGCATCATCGGCAAACACCATGATTTCTGCTGACTTGGGATTTTTCTTATCCCGGATGACCACATACAACAGCCCTCTGGATTTTGCTTCCCCGGCAAACTCCCGTAACCTGTCATGGGGAATGGTGAAAAACTTCATTGCCCGCTGTTCCTTTAACATCCGAAGCAGGTTGGTCTTTCCCCTGGTCTTTTTCTGATCCTTCATCACCGCTACAATAAGCACTGCCAGATTTTTTGCAATGCTTCCACTAATCCGTAAGGTATGTTCCATGCCTTCCATGGAATACCGGACAATCTGATCTGCCGCATCACCGCCATAGTTCATACGCTCTCACCTCCTTACCGATTCCATTCTGCCTCTCTTCTCTGTTTCCCTGACACTTCCTGTACCTCCTCCTGTTCCTTTGCCTGCCTTAACCGCTCTTCCATTTCCAAAGACTGCTTTTCAATCTGCTGGCTTAAACGGATTCTCTTACGAAGTTCTTTTAATTCCCCATTGATTTCCTGAATGCGCATACCGCCCGGTTCTTTCCGGTATAATTCTCTGCGCTCTTTCATCAAAGAAAGTACCTGTTCTTCCAAGGGTTTCCGGTATGCTGCCAGCTCTTCCCTGGTGGTAATCTCTTCTTTTTGCAAGAACTCCATCTGGCAAATCCTTTGGTCCAGCCTCCGAATATCTGAACGCACTGCATAAGGAATCCGCTTGGGCTTCTTCGGAAATACCCCCATCTGATATAAATAGGAATAATACAATTTCTGTAAACCAGTAAGTTTCCTCTTTGGAACCTGCATCTGTGTTGTTCCATACACCTGCCGAATTTTGGGACGCAGGATCTTCTCCCGGATTTCTGCCTCTCCATATCCTTTTCCCAAGGAACGCAGGCGGATATACCGCTCCATCCCCGGTGTCTTTAAGGAGGGGTACTTCCGGTTCAGCTTCCACGTATAGCCCCGCTTCTCCATTTCTTTGACAAACTGACTCCAGGAAAAACTCACACCAATGGCTTCCTGGATATCCATGCGGATGGCAGTCCTCCAAGTAGGCTTCCCTTCTGCTTCTGCTTTCCACTGGGCATAATGCATGGCTTTTCCCTGATTCGTCTGGATCACCGAAAGACCATATTTTCTGCATAATTGGTCGGAAATCTGACGTACCTCGGTAAAATAACTTCTGGCATTGCTGTGGTATTTCTTCCCATCCGCCATGCTTACTGAATTCCATACCAGATGGTTGTGGTAATGACTGGTATTCAGATGGGTCGTGATCACCACCTCATACTGCCCTTTCAATAACTGCTCTGCCAGTTCCTGCCCAATGAGATGTGCCAGTTCCGGGGATACCTCCCCTTCTGCAAAACTCTGTACTAGATGGTATCCCTGTACCCCTTCTTTCTTATGAAAACGCTCTTTGGTCTTTACCATGTCTGCATAAGCATTTTCACAGGTACACCCCATGGCATCTTCAAAAATGGTCTGTTCCGTCTTTTCCCGATTCAACGCATAATCAATGGCTTCTTCCAGGGAGCCGGCACTCTTGGTGGTCTTTGCCCGGTCTTTCACATAGTCAATGGAACGGTCCAGGCGGTGGACGGGGAGAACGCTGGTATATGCCATCTACCATTCCTCTTTCACCAGACGCCAGGTCTCTTTTGAAATCCGGAGCATTTCCTGTACGCTGGCTTCCCCTGCCATTCCTGTGCCATTGGCGACATGGGCAAGCTGGTTGGCATTGTTGCAAAGTCCCGCAATCTTTCGAAGAAGTTCTGCATGATGCTCACAGGGCTTTGTCTGCAGCTGTGCGCCTAAGATCAGGGAACGTAAGAATTCTTCCCTGCTTACTCCACTCTTTGCTACCTGCCCATCCAGATGGCGAAGTTCTTTCGCATTCAGACGGACAGGAACTACATGGTTTCGTTTTCTCATTCAACCACCTACCTTTTCTTCTTTTCTGCTGTCTCTAAGGGATACACCTGAATTCCCCTGCGTTCCATCTGCCAGAGGAATTCCCCGATCTCCCAGACCTGCCCATTCACATCCACCTGCTTTTCGTCCACAAAGCGGCAGATCCCAATCTCTTTCGTTCCGTCCTCTGCCATCATGCAAAGACTTTCCCCATCCAAAAGGGAGAACCTCTCTATCCCTTCTATATCTCGGAACTGGATCTGTTTTGGTTCTCCCTGTTTCTGTCTGCGTATCCGTATCTGCTCCATCCGCTGATCTTCCCTCTTTCCGGCAACCACACAGCACATCAGTCCAATGCCAAAGGCTGCACCTGCCATTATGCCAAAAGCCATTCCTGCAAAAAACATTTTACTTCTCTCCTTTCTCGACTGCCGGGGGATTGGGGTTCTCCCCAAAGTGCGTTTGGATATCCAAACGCTATGCTTGCAAAACCAGTTCCACCGATTTCCATCGACTCCCCCATGCAGAATCGATTATGCTTCCTTTTCTTTGATCTTGATCAATCCATCTAATGTGGTACAAATGATATGCAATCGGTCTGCGGTACTAATATCTGTGTTCATCGTTCCGGTGACTTCTTTTCCACAGACCACCACCATCCGACACCGCTTTAAGATCAAGTGGGACATCCGGTTGTATGCCTGCAAATCCTCAGCTTCCCCTTCATCCAGAAAAGGAAGAAATCCAAACCTCGGACAAATGGGAACATATCCCAACTCATAAATCTTCCGGCAATATCGCTGCACCTTCACTCTGCTCTCTTCTGCAGAACAACACACATAGGCCATCGCCTGTTCCATCGCCTCACCCCTTTCCTGCATCCACGTGGATGCACTTTTCTTCTTCAGAAATGAATTTGGACATCCATGTGGATGCCCTCGTTACTCTTCCTTTTCTTCTTCGTTTTCTTTTGCTTCCAGTGCAAACTTCACACGGTCACTGCCCAGCTTATAATAAGCATCGGTCACTTCAATGCCTACTGCCTCATAACCTTCCTCCACCGCTGCAAGGATGGTTGTCCCGGCTCCGGAGAAAGGGTCTAAAATTCTACCACCCGGCTCACAAATCTGAATCACATCCTTCATAAGTTGCAATGGTTTTTCTGTTACATGGATACGATTTTGGGGATTGCCATATCGGAACACTCCTGGAAGGCAGGACACCGGGCGGTTGATTGGCATGGGTCCATTACTGCCCCACACAATATACTCAGCCTGCTGGCGAAAGCGCCCCTTCTGAGGTCTGGAGTTTCCCTTATCCCACACTGCAGTTCCTCTCCAGATCCAGCCTGCCCACTGAAGGGCATCGGTAATGGAGGGATACTGTCTCCAGTCAATAAACAAGCAGATCGGTGCGCCTGTCTTGCAGGCTTTTCGCACATCATACAGCCATTCTGCCATCCAGTGAGTCCAGGAACGCTGGTCCTTATTATCCCCATCAAAATCCGGCAGGGCATTTTCCGCTTTCATACTGCTGTATTTCTGGTTGGTCGTGCGATTTCGCTCATTCTGTTTTGTTCCCCCGGACGCATAGGGCGGATCGGTGATGACTGCATCAAAGATTCCCGGCTGAAATGCTTTCACCAGTTTCAGCGTATCTCCATGTAAAATTGTCCAGTTTTTCCCTCCGGTATATTCCTCCGGGTATGTTCCTTCTTTCAATAAGTTCCCTAACTGCAGGGTATTTTCCATAGGCATCATCCTTTCTTATCAGCGCTCCGGCTGTTTTTTACTTTTTGTTGCTTTTCTTCCCACATCTCCTTTGATGTGACAAAAGATAACTTCATCGGCATTCTTCCTTCCCACATTTCTTTTGGGTCTTGTGGCTTTCTGAAAATCTTTGCTCAGTTCTGTTTCTACATACTCACTGATGATATGAAGCGCCTGATAATAGTTCTCTGATTTCTGGACACGTGCAATCATTTCCTTCGCTGCTGGTTCCTGCCCATTTTCCTGAAGCAGTTTACTTGCCCTGGCCATAACCGCAAACACATTTCCATCCATTCCCAAAAGCTGCATCTTCGGGCGTTTCGGAACATCTGCCTGATTTTCTTGTTTCTCCGACTTTTCTTTTGAGACTTCTGGTTTTGCCTGTTGAAATTGAAAATCCATGGGGCGCCAAAAGTGTATACACAGTTCACCACCCTCTACCGGAATCTCCTGCTGTTCAAAGCCTTCTCCCCATCCATCACTATATTGTCCGGTAAGATATTCACACAGTTCCGATAATTCTTCC
>ERZ791895.194-NODE-194-length-60081-cov-46.682971_pt1 | contig 60081 bp, 69 predicted proteins | sample MGYA00510153_ERZ791895 | MGnify/ENA primary metagenome ERZ791895 (study PRJEB30046, sample SAMN00792064) | human gut metagenome | study: EMG produced TPA metagenomics assembly of the A metagenome-wide association study of gut microbiota in type 2... | reverse complement strand
CTTACGGACCAGAAGGGCTTTGACCTGATTCAGTGCGTCATGGATGAGCTGTGCAACGATGATTTGCAGCTGGTGGTACTGGGAACAGGTGAGGAGCGCTATGAGAACATGTTCCGCCACTATGACTGGAAGTATCATGACCGGGTATCGGCCCAGATCTACTACTCAGAGGCCATGTCCCATAAGATTTACGCAGCAAGCGACGCATTCCTTATGCCTTCCCTGTTTGAGCCATGCGGCTTGAGCCAGCTGATGGCTCTGCGTTACGGCACGGTTCCCATTGTCAGGGAGACAGGCGGTCTTAAGGATACAGTGGAGCCTTATAATGAATACGAGAGCACGGGCACAGGATTCTCCTTTGCCAATTACAATGCTCATGAGATGCTGGGAAGCGTGCGCTATGCCAAGTATGTCTACAGCAGCAAACGCCGGGAGTGGAATAAGATTATCGACAGGGCTATGGCCAAGGATTATTCCTGGTGGACCTCTGCCGCCAAGTACCAGGAACTTTATGACTGGCTGATTGGATATTGACAACAGACCTGTAATGTCGGATAATATGCTGATGAATTAAGAAAGGTGTGATGCCCATATGGAGCCGTCAGTGGTTTCAGAGATAACAGAAGACGAGGAATACATGGAGTGCGTAAGAGACATACTGTGCCATCCTGTATTCCAGTCCATGGACCAGTACATACAGCACGGGACTACCACATGCAAGACCCACTGTATGCAGGTTTCATACCTTGGATATAAGCTGTGCAAACAGCTGGGAGGAAACTGGAGAAGCGCTGCTCGGGCAGGGCTTCTCCATGATTTGTTTTTATACGATTGGCATACCCATGCTAAGGAGACGGGCCAGTATTTTCATGGATTTACCCACCCGAAAGCAGCCCTGGCGAATGCAGACCGGTATTTCCGGCTGACCGGGGAGGAACGGATGATAATCCTGAGGCATATGTGGCCCCTGACCCTTGTCCCTCCCGCATCCAAGGCAGGATATGCAGTTACTTGCGCGGATAAATATTGCAGTACAGTGGAAGCCACGGCCCGGTTTAAGCACTGGATTCGGATGTGCCTGTTTGCGCAGCCGGCCAGACGGTAATCATACGTTTTGCTAAAACCGTCCCGGAGCCCGTTTGAAAGGGGAAAGAATAATCCGATTATGAATGTATGGACACAGATGCTTGGCAATCAGCTTCTTATGAGTGCCGTTACAGGATGGGTGGTTGCCCAGTTCTTAAAGACACTGATTGACTTTGCTTTGAATAAGAATTTTAACGCGGAGCGCCTGGTGGGGTCAGGCGGCATGCCCAGTTCCCACTCTGCCACGGTCTGCGGCCTGACCACAGCGGCCCTGCTTAAATACGGGGCCGGCTCCTTTGAATTTGCCGTGTCCTTCGTGCTCTCCATGATTGTCATGTATGATGCCATCGGAGTGAGGCGTGAGACCGGAAAACAGGCCAAGCTGCTGAATTCCATCCTTTCAGAGAATCCCCTTAAGCTCAATGCGGAAGTGCTTCAGGAGAAGCTTAAGGAGTACGTGGGACACACGCCTTTGCAGGTTCTGGCAGGGGCTATATTGGGAATCGGGCTGGCTCTGGCCCTGAATTCCTGCTATTAACACGGCGGGGGGTATCATGTTAGACAGGAAGGACAGAAGATACCATGAATGTTTATGATTTCATCAACTGGTTTTTTATGTATAGTTTTCTTGGTTACCTGCTGGAATGTATTGTGCTGAGTGCAGAATATAAGCGGCCTGTAGTGGACCGTGGCTTTGGCCATGGCCCCTTTTGCGTCATATATGGGTTCGGCGCCCTGGGCGCCTGCATGCTGCTGCGGCCCGTTTCGGGCAGCCCCATGGAGCTCTACACGGCGTCCATGGCCATGGCTACTACCATGGAACTGGTCACAGCCAATATTATGGTCCGGCTGTTCGGTTCCTTCTGGTGGGACTACAGCCGCAAACCCTTTAATTACAAAGGAATGATCTGTCTGGAAAGCAGCCTCGGGTGGGGACTTTTGGGTCTGTTTTTCTTTTATTTTCTGGATATAAGGGTTCGTGCTGCCGTGTTCAGCCTGCCCGGCCATGTAGGGCCCGTTTTGGCGGTAGGACTTACCATGTTCTATCTGGTGGATTTCATCCGCTGTTTTCGCCTGCGCCTGGGCGGTATGGAAGATGAAGATGCGCCGGCAGTGGGCCGGCTGAAGATATATTAATTGGATGAAAGGCTGCTGCAGGTGGCTGTTACCATTGGTCTACATGCAGCAGTCTTTTCGTCGTTTTGAGCCGCCCCTGTTTTACGGCGGGTTGAATAAAGGAGAAAGACATGGATATGAGACATACTTGGGGAGGATATCAGGTCGTGCTGGCCTCGGCATCCCCCAGACGGAAGGAACTGCTGGCACAGATTGGCCTGGAGCCTGAAATCAGGCCCAGCCGGATGGAGGAGGAAACCAGGGAGAAGAAGCCGGATATGGTGGTCATGGAGCTGTCCAGACAGAAGGCGGAGGACGTTGCGTCGGGATGTCCCGTGGGCACCATGGTGATCGGGGCTGATACAGTGGTTTCCGTGGGAAATGAGATACTGGGAAAGCCGGGAACTCCCATGAGGGCTTATGAGATGCTGGAGAAGATTCAGGGCAGGACCCATCAGGTATACACCGGTGTGACGGTGTTGCTGTGCCAGGGGAAGGACAGGTGCCATGGGATTACATTTGCGGAGCGCACGGATGTCCATGTATACCCTATGACCTGTGGGGAAATGAAGGAGTATGCCCAGTGCGGTGAGCCCCTGGATAAGGCGGGGGCCTACGGAATTCAGGGCAGGTTTGCCGCCTATATAAAAGGAATTGACGGGGACTACGCCAACGTGGTGGGACTGCCCGTGGGACGTCTCTATCAGGAGATAAAAAGACTTTTGGAGGACAGGGAAGATGATTAAGCTGATTGTATCGGATGTGGATGGAACCCTTGTACCGGACGGATCCCCGGATTTGGATCCGGAGGTATTTGACATTATTCTCAGGCTTCGTGAAAAGGGAATGCAGTTTGTGGTTGCCAGCGGACGCCCCTGGGCCAGTGTGGAAAGCGCGTTTGAGCCGGTAAAGAAGAAGATATTCTATGTTGCCAACAATGGGGCGTACGTGGGCTGCCACGGCAGATGCCTGTATGCCTACACCATGGACCGCCAGCTGGCCCACCGTATCATCCGGAAGGTACGTATGCATCCGGAGCTGGAGATGGTTTATGCCGGTGTGAACGGGGATTATCTGGATTCTAAGAACGATGCCCTGTACGACTGGCTGACCAATGGCTATAAGTTTAATGTTATCCGGGTAAGGGACGTGCTGGAGCTGGAGGAGCCATGTGTGAAGATTTCCATTTATAAGAAGGAGGGAATCGAGGCAGCCACCAGGGACATATATGAGGAGTTTAGGGACCAGGCCAAGATGGCCTGCGCCGGTGACATGTGGATGGACTGTATGGCCAGGGATGTGAACAAGGGCAGGGCCGTGCGCACCATACAGGAGAGCCTGGGCATTAAGGTGGAGGAGACCATGGCCTTCGGGGACCAGCTCAACGATATAGAGATGCTGAACCAGGCCTATTACAGCTTTGCGGTTGCCAATGCCAGGGAAGAGGTCCGCAGGGCAGCCAGATTCCAGGCGGACAGCAATGTGCGGGGCGGAGTCCTCAAGATACTGAAAGGGCTGCTGTGAGAGGAGCGTGACAGTGGACAGAAGCAGGATATACAAGGGACGGGGGAAGAGATGGAAAAGGACCTTGACACTGTGCCTGGCAGCGGTCCTGGCACTGACTGTTTTTACCGGGTGTTCCAGGAAGACAGCTGCAGCAACCGGCTCCAGAACCGTGGATAAGGAGTACACCAGGGGGCAGATGATGGTTATTGCCATCACAGAGCGCAACCGGTACCAGAACATATATACCAGCGAACTGTGGTCTGTGAAGGCGGACGAGAGCGGCAATACATTTGAGGATAAGCTGATGGGCCAGGTGGAGCAGTTCCTGATTGAGCTGGCAACCACCAATCTGATGGCGGATGAACAGGGAATTGAACTTACAAGCCAGGAAAGGGATGCCCTTAAGTCCCTTGCCCAGGAATATTACAGAAATTTATCGGAGCAGGATCGCAGGTTTATGGATGTATCCCAGGACGAGGTGTATGACCTGTACTGCGAATACTACCGCGCGGATAAGCTGGTGGCGGAGCTGACAAAAAACGAGAACCTGGAGGTCAGTGACGCGGAGGCAAAGGTAATAGGCATCCAGCAGATTGAACTGGATTCCAGGGAGGAAGCAGAGAACGTGCTGGCCCTTACCCAGGCAGAAAAAGCGGATTTTGGAGCCATTGCCGCAAAATATTCAAAGAACAGCCGGACAGACAGGACACTGGAATGGCAGAAGGACATGGATGGCCTTGACAGTGCTGCATTTGAGCTGGAGCAGGACCAGGTCAGCGGGATACTGGAGCAGGGCGGAAGATATTATATCCAGAAGTGTGTCAATGCCTATGACCAGGAGGCCACGGCTGCCAGAAAGAGCAGGCTGGCCCAGGAGAAGAAGACAAAGGCGTTCCTGGGAATCTATGAGCCCTACGTAAAGGAACACACGGTGAAGCTTAAGAAGCTGCCCGGTGACGTGGTGGAGTTCTCCGGCGGTGAGGGCTGCACGGCGGACAACTTTTTCCAGCTGTATCACGGATATTTCAGCAAATAGTGTTCACGGAACTACCCATATGAATATTTCTTTTGACTCAGGGTGCTGCAACAGCAATTGAAGGATTTCGATGGCTTTGCAGCACTTTTTACGGGATTTGCATTTTTACAGATATAATTTAGGAAAGCATGGGTTTATGGTGTACGGGATAAATTGACGGAATATGTAATTTGATGTAATATATTAAAGAGATGTTAAGGAAGACAGCAAATAATAATAACCAGGAGGGGATACAATGTTTGATTTAGGTAAATGTATTCTGGTCACCAATAATGACCGGGCAGCAGAAAAATGGGGAGACAAGGTAGACCAGGTTGTTCCGGTGGAGACCTACGAGGAGGTACTGTTAAAGACCAGGGATTTGATTCATACAAACCACAAGCTTCTGACCCACCCCCAGGCCTCCAGTTTAAAGCCCAATCAGACGCCCTACAGGACCATCCTTTTATACAGTGAAACCGGAAAGAGTGACGCGGGGGATATCCGTCTGATTGAGGAAGCCATAGAGGCGTTCAATAAGTGGACCGCCATTAAGAAGGTGCCTAAGTATGATGAGAAGATTGCCTACGATTACAAGACCATTGATTTGTCAATGATAGAGAATGTAATCCCTAAATTATAGGGATAATAAGGAACCGAATGTGAGGAAGTCATGAAAAAGAATGTGGGAACATCCTACTTTAAAGATTTGAGCAGGAAGGATTATGTGGTTCAGGCCAGCAGAATTATAAAGAAGGAGGGAGTGGAGGCCATCAGCATCCGGCGTATTGCGGCAGAGCTGGGATGTTCATCCGCCAGTATGTACCGGTATTTTCAGAACCTGGATGAGCTTTTGTTTTATGCCCAGCTGGATGCGCTCAACGAGTATATCCTGGATTTGTCAAAATGTGAGAAGGATTGGAATGATATCTGGGACGTGCATTTCGGCATATGGCGTTCCTATGCAAAGGAAGCATTTAAAAAGCCCCAGGCTTTTGAGGCTGTATTCTACCGGAACATCAACCGGGACCTGGGAGAGGCCCTTAAGGAATACTATGAGATGTTTCCGGATGCCATCATACAGGTTAGCCCCTTCATCAAGGAGATGCTTGAGATACCCAGCTATTACCAGAGGGATTATTATATATGCAGGCTTCTGGTGGCTGAGGGCAAAATTTCAGAGGAAAATGCAAAAAAGCTGAATCATATCATATGCACCCTGTTTCTGGGATATTTTAAGTTTGTCCAGGAGCACGGCGTCAGTCAGGAAGAGATTCCGGAGCTGGTAAACCAGTTCATTCAGGAGAGCAAGGAAATCACACAGTGCTATGCCTATGATTTCACACCCAAGTAGTGAATATACACAAAAAACATGACAAATTTATAACAAATTGACGAAAAAAACTATTCCTACAGAAAATAACAATAGGCGTCAAGAGTTCCATTGATTATCGCGATAACTTATGTTATATTATAGACATAAGTTATCGCGATTACTATTTTTAAATATCATTTTTGCACAATCCCCAAATTTTGTAACCGAAAGAGTACTGCTGTGGCTGCCAGGTTAGATATATGGAAATATCATGGACAATCAGGCAGTAAAATATAAAGAAGTGGAGGTATTTCATATGAAGCTTGAATTGGGAAAAATCTTTATCAAAGATATCCGATTCGATGACAAGACTCACGTGAAAGACGGAGTGCTCTATGTCAACAAAGAGGAAGTTGAAAAGCTTGTGCTGGAAGACGATAAGCTGACCGGCTGCCACGTTGACATTGCAAAGCCAGGTGAGTCCGTTAGGATTACACCGGTTAAGGACGTGATTGAGCCAAGGGTTAAGGTCAGCGGCGGAGAGATTTTCCCAGGCGTGATCGGAAAGGTAAGCCCGCAGGTGGGAACCGGAAGAACACACGCACTGGAAGGCTGCTGTGTGGTGACTGTTGGTAAAATCGTAGGATTCCAGGAGGGCGTTATCGACATGAGCGGCCCTGCTGCGGATTACTGCCCATTCTCACAGACCTATAACCTCTGCGTTGTAGTGGAGCCGGCCGACGGCCTGGAGACTCATGTATATGAGAAGGCTGCCCGTATGGCAGGCTTAAAAGTAGCTGCTTATGTAGGCGAGGCAGCAAGAGAGCTGGAGCCTGATGAAATCATTACTTATGAGACAAAGCCCATTTTCGAGCAGGCTGCCATGTATCCGGACCTTCCAAAGGTAGGCTACATTCACATGCTGCAGTCACAGGGCCTTCTGCATGATACATATTATTACGGCGTGGATGCAAAGCAGTTCATCCCCACCTTTATGTATCCAACGGAAATCATGGACGGCGCTATTGTTTCCGGTAACTGTGTTGCCCCGTGTGACAAGGTTACCACTTACCATCATTTCCACAATCCGGTTATTGAGGACTGCTATAAGCACCATGGCAAGGATATCAACTTCATGGGTGTTATCCTGACCAATGAGAACGTATTCCTGGCAGACAAAGAGCGTCATTCCGACATGGTTGCCAAGCTGTGCAACTGGATGGGATTAGACGGTGTGCTGATTACCGAGGAGGGATACGGCAATCCTGATACCGACCTGATGATGAACTGCCGCAAGGTAGAGCGCGCAGGAACCAAGGTGGTTCTGATAACCGACGAGTTCCCGGGCAAGGACGGAAAGTCCCAGTCCCTGGCAGACGTTTGCGAGGAAGCCGACGCACTGGCATCCTGTGGACAGGGTAATGCCACACTCCAGTTCCCGGCCATGGATAAGGTCATCGGAACACAGGACTTCATCGAGATGCAGATTGGCGGCTGGGACGGCTGTAAGAACCCGGACGGCAGCTTTGAGGCAGAGCTTCAGATTATCATCGCCTCCACCATTGCCAATGGTTTCAACAAGCTGGCAGCTAGAGGCTATTAATCGAAAATAAAGGAGATGGAAAGATGGCTAAATATAAAATAGTACATTATATTAACCAGTTCTTTGCCGGAATCGGCGGTGAAGAAAAAGCCGATTATACCCCTGAGCTTCGGGAAGGGGTCGTAGGACCAGGTAAGGGACTTAAGGCTGCACTGGGAGAGGATTATGAAATCGTATCAACCGTTATCTGCGGTGACAACTATTTCGGAGAGAATCTGGACGCTGCAACCGATACCATCATTGAGATGGTAAAGAAATGTGAGCCTGATGTATTCGTGGCAGGCCCCGCATTCAATGCTGGACGTTACGGCGTTGCCTGCGGTACCATCTGTAAGGCAGTGGAAGAGCGTCTGGGCATCCCGGTTATCACCGGTATGTATATCGAGAATCCAGGCGTGGATATGTTCCGCAAGGACCTTATCATTGTGGAAACACCTAACTCCGCAGCAGGTATGCCAAAGGTACTTCCTGTTATGTCAGCCCTCATTAAGAAGATGGCGGCAGGCGCTAAAATCCTTGGACCGAAGGAAGAAGGATACATCGAGAGAGGAATCCGCGTGAACTACTTCGCTGAGAAGAGAGGTTCTGAGCGTGCCCTTGAGATGCTGGTTAAGAAGTTAAAGGGCGAGGAATACGGCACAGACCTTCCTATGCCTAAGTTTGACAGAGTTGCGCCCGCTGAGCCTGTTAAGGATATTAAGCACGCAAAAATTGCAGTGGTTACCTCCGGCGGTATCGTGCCAACCGGCAACCCTGACCATATCGAGTCCTCCAACGCCACCAAGTGGGGCAAATACGACATCACCGGCATGGACCGTCTGTCGCCGGATGAGTTTACCACCATCCACGGCGGATATGACCGTCAGTTTGCCATGGCCAACCCCAACGTGGTAGTTCCGTTGGACGCATTAAGAGAACTGGAAAAAGCAGGCGAGTTCGGCGAGCTTGTGAACTACTTCTGCACTACTACCGGTACCGGAACAGCGACTGCTTCTGCAGCCAAGTTCGGCAGCGAGATTGGACAGATGTTTATTGATGAGCATGTGGATGCTGTTATCCTCGTCTCTACATGAGGTACCTGTACTCGTTGCGGTGCAACGATGGTTAAGGGTATCGAGAAGTACGGCATTCCGGTAGTTCACATGGCTACTGTAGTTCCGATTTCACTGACAATAGGCGCTAACCGTATTATTCCCGGTATAGGCATTCCTTATCCTCTGGGCGATCCGCCACAGGGCGAGAAGGACAGCTATAAGCTACGCTTATCCATGGTCAGAAGAGCTCTCAAAGCACTTCAGACACCAGTTGATGGCCAGACTGTGTTTGAGAAATAATCACAGAAATGACAAATCCGGCGCAGCAGGCAGCCTGCCCGCTGCGCCGGCATAAATCAGGACAGCGTTGCGGCGCTGTATCAGACCATGGATAGGAGAAGGCGTATGGATAGTGATAAGAAAGTTAACTGGGGACGGGTAGTTATACTTGCCGGAGCAATCATCGCGTTTACCATTGGTTCCGGGTTTGCAACAGGGCAGGAGATTGTCCAGTACTACACTGCATATGGCGTGCAGGGAATTTTTACGGTATTACTGTTTGCGGTCTGCTTCATCTACTACAATTACAATTTTGCCAAGGCCGGAGCGGAAGAGCACTTTGAAAAAGGAAATGACGTATACAAGTTTTACTGCGGTAAATACGTCGGGACCTTCATGGATTATTATTCTACTGTATTCTGTTACATGTCATTTTTCGTTATGGTTGGAGGTGCTGCCTCTACACTGAACCAGCAGTATGGCCTTCCTTCCTGGGTAGGCGGCGTGGTTCTGACAGCACTGGCAATCTTTACCGTGGTAGGGGGACTTAACTCACTGGTTGACAAGATCGGTGTGGTTGGCCCGGCTATCGTTGTACTCTGTATCGGTATCGGCGTGGTAACCCTGTTCAGGGATGCGGGGAATGTGGGCGCCGGACTGGAAATCATCCGTACAGGTGCCTTTGCCGAGGCAGGCGGAGAAACCATCAAGAACGCGGGACCTAACTGGGTGATATCAGCCCTGTCTTATGCGGGATTCGTACTTCTGTGGTTCGCCAGCTTTACAGCGGCATTGGGAGCTAATAATAAAAAGAAAGACGTGGAATACGGCATTTATGGAGGCACTATTGCCGTATGTGTTGCCATCATCCTTATCATGCTGGCACAGGTTGCCAATATCAATACAGCAGGATTAAGCAATTCCGGCATCTTTGTATGGAATGCTGATATCCCCAACCTGATTTTGGCAGAGCGCATCTGGAAACCATTTGCATCCTTCTTTGCGGTAGTGGTGTTTGCCGGTATTTATACAACAGCGGTGCCTTTATTGTATAACCCATGCGCCAGGTTCGCAAAAGAGGGAACCGGCCAGTTTAAGATGCTGACAGTTGCTCTTGGAGTGGTTGGACTGATTGTAGGACTCTTCCTTCCTTTCAGGGTCCTGGTCAACATCATCTACGTGCTCAACGGATATGTGGGCGCAGTACTGATACTGTTCATGTTGTGGAAAAATATTAAGGATGTATTTTTAAAGAAGAAATAGGATGAGAATCTATATTGTGGACTGCGACAGGAATTCGCGGACAGAACTGAAAACAATGATTGAGGACGGCGGTATGGGAACTGTTGCCGGCATTGCGTCCAGGTGGGAGGAAGCCTATCTGGAGCTCCAGGAGATGTGCCCGGATATGATTCTGGCAGACCTTACCCTTTCCGCATCCAAAACCATTGCATACATACAGAAAATCAGGGAGATACTGCCCCAGACATCGGTTGTTATCCTTTCGCATTTCAATGATATGGATATTATCAGGATGGCTTATGAAAAAGGCGCAGAGCTTTTGATACATAAACCGTACAATGAGATAGAAGTGAGAAACGTACTGCACAATATGGAGATGGCCAGGGCCATGCAGTGGCTGATTGGCAAGGCCAGGAACGATTTTTCCGCGGGAGCATTTTCCTGGGAAGCAAATGTGCAGGGACGAAAGATGCGGCCTGAGGAACAGGAAACGGATTATAACCAGTCCATACGGCGTTTAAAAGGCATCTTACAGGAAATCGGAATACTCAGTGAGGCGGGAAGCAAGGACATCATACGAATTGTCCGCTATCTGATTGAAGAGGACCTGGACATAAGAGACATTACGGTACGTGAGCTGTGCAGCAGGATGGGACAGAATTCCAAGAGCGTGGAACAGCGCATACGGCGCGCGGCCTCTGTGGGTATGGCGAATCTGGCATACAGAGGAATGGATGATTATGCAGATCCCGTGTTTAATGAATATGGAGCCAGGCTTTACAGTCTGGAACAGATCAAAAGGGAAATGAGCTATATCAGAGGGAAGAGCGACGGACACGGCAACGTGAGGGTCAGAAAATTCCTCAGCGGCCTTCTGGTCTGCTGTAAGGATATTTAAAAATGTATCAGATGTGGCAAGTATAGCAGAGTGGAAGGGGGCAGGCTGTCCGCTCCCGGTTTGTAAAGCTGGGATGAGAGGTCTGCCTCCTTCTTGTGAAGTTTTTGTCAAATCACCATGACCGGATGGGAAGACGGGCCTTCCACATGGCCTATGACAGCCGGGGTCTGGCATGCTTTCTGAAGCGCTTCCATGATACGTCCCGCTTCCTGGGATGCCACACTGTACAGGAGGCCGCCGGAAGTCTGGGGGTCGAAGAGAAGGTCGTGTACATGGGACGGAAGGTCCTTTGGCAGAGCCACCTTGTCCTTCAGGTGCTTCATATTCTGGTAAGCCACCGCGGGCACAAGACCCATGGACGCGTAGTTGTCCGCGCCCGGGAGCAGTGGGACTCGGCTGCTGTCTATGATTACGGTAAGTCCGGATTCCCCGCACATCTCGTAGCTGTGGCCCAGCAGTGAGAAGCCGGTCACATCGGTGCAGGCATGGACCCCGTCCAGGCTGCGTACCGCATCGGCTGCATATTTATTCAGCGCAGCCATACAGTCAACCATGGCTTTATGCTCTGCGTCAGATAAAAGACCGCCTCTGTCCGCGTTGGTCAGAACGCCGGTGCCCAGGGGTTTGGTGAGAATCAGAACATCGCCCTTTTGGATGGAGTTATTGCGCAGGATACGGTCCGGATGGACCACGCCGGAAACGCACAGGCCGTATTTGGGAATGTCGTCCTTGATGGTATGGCCTCCCACTACTATGGCTTCGGCCTCAGCTGCTTTGTCATAGCCGCCCCGGAGGATGGCCTGTACCGTATCAAAGGGAAGGTGCTCCGGGAACATGAGGATGTTCATGCACAGTCTGGCTTCCCCGCCCATGGCCCATACGTCGGACAGGGAGTTGGCGGCAGCAATCTGACCGTACTCATAGGCATCGTCCACGGCTGGGGGGAAGATATCCACGGTCTGTATCAGGGCAAGTTCAGGGGTAAGCTGATAGACGGCCGCATCGTCGGAGGTGTCATATCCAACCAGAAGCCGGTCGTCGTGAAAGGTTGGTAAACCGCGCAGAACCTGCGCGAGGGTATCAGGCCCTATCTTGGACGCTCAGCCGCCGCAGGAACCTGTCAGTTTAGTCAGTTTTATATCGCTCATCGGTGATACTCCTTATCATTGGATGAAAGTTTTTTAGCTACTAACTTAATATATTATCTGTTTTCCATGTTTTGTCAAGGACAAACGCAGGTAAAAGCCCGGCTTTTTGGAAATGGATAAAAAGAAACTATTTAACCATAAGTTATCACGATTACATTTAGGAGGTAAAAAATGATTGATTTGACCAAGGAAAATTTCGAGGAAGAGGTTTTAAAGGCCCGGGGCTATGTGCTGGTGGACTTCTACGGGGACGGCTGTGTTCCCTGTGCGGCTCTGATGCCGCATATCCACAAGTTCGAGGAGGTGTACGGAACAACTGTAAAATTCTGTTCCCTGAACACCACCAAGGCCAGACGGCTTGCCATTGCCCAGAAGGTGCTGGGACTGCCTGTGATTGCTATTTACAAGGATGGGGAAATGATTGATTCCAGGGTAAAGGATGACGCCACCCCGGAGAGCTGCGAGGAAATGATTAAGAAATATGCCTGATGCCCGGGCATGGCCGGAGGGCCGGTACAAATGATGCATAACCGCAGACGCGGCTGATGTATAAAAACAGCGCATATAAGCGCGATAAAGAAAAGGAGGAGCAATGTATGGCTATACTGAAAGACAAGTATGCTATCATCATTGGTGACCGCGACGGTGTACCCGGACCAGCCATCGAAGAGTGTGCCAAGACAGCAGGCGCAAAGATAGCCTACTCTTCAACAGAGTGCTTTGTCTGAACGTCCGCAGGTGCCATGGATCTGGAAAACCAGAAGAGGGTTTTAAACATAAGTGAGGAGCACGGCCCGGAGAACATAGTAGTTCTTCTGGGAGCTGCTGAAGCAGAGGCCGCAGGCCTTGCGGCAGAAACCGTTACGGCCGGCGATCCAACTTATGCAGGTCCTTTGGCAGGAGTCCAGTTGGGACTAAGTGTATATCATATCTGCGAGGATGAAGTGAAAGCTGAGACAGACCCAGCTGTTTATGAGGAACAGGTGGGAATGATGGAGATGGTCATGGATGTTCCGGCCATCCACGAGGAGATGGAAGGTATCCGTAAGGAGTACTGCAGGTACTAGATTTGGAAAGAGCTGACAGTCTGTGAGGGCTGCCAGCTCTTTTTTGGGAAAGCTTTTACATGCTTCCCGCGTATATTATTCTGCATATGGCAAATCCACAACCGTGTGAGGATGGCCAAGGGCCGGAAGAATTTTTTCCATCAGGTCCGAGGTCCTGAACCTTAGGCTGGAAGTGTTGATGCATGGATGACACGCAAAATATTCGCCCTCCAGTATATCCTTGTCAATCAGAAGCCTGACGCGGTTTTCTCTGTCATTCATCAGACCCATGACTGAAACGGAGCCTGGAGTGATATCCAGGAAGGATTCCATAAATTCCGCTTCCCCAAAGGACAGGCGGGCGCTTCCAATCTGTTTGGACAGGACGGCTGTCTTGAACTTTTTATTGCCCGGCATGAGCAGCAGGTAAAAATCGGTTTTCTGGGCATTGCGCAGGAAAAGGTTTTTACAGATTTCCGTGCCCAGAAGCTGGTCTACCTCGCGGCAGGCTTCAATGGTGGGAAGGGCGTCGTGGTCCACACGGACATAAGGGACCTGGAGGGAATCCAGCAAATCGTAGGTGCGGATTTCCTTTTCCTCCCGTCCGGATGTGTCGGCGGGACGTCCCTCATAAAGAGTATGGTCAATATGGTATGCGGGAACAGACTCCCCTGTATCGTTAAGATTTGTCATTTCTATACCTCTGATTTATTGTTGGTGTGTTGGATGTGAATGCGATTAAAACATTTCAATTATAGCAAACGGGACGCGGAATGTCCATAGATGGGACGCCTGATTATGAATATACATGGGTTGGGATGAGGCTTATGAACGGCATTGCATAAAAATTATGGACAGGGTGATGCTGAACGGGTGTTTACAGGGTTTTAGGGATATATTGCCGTATCTGTATTGCATCGGCTGGCAATATCTGATATAATAAGGAACAGTTGAATGTGAACGCGATAACATTAAGGAGACATTTGTCCCAATTACAAATATGGAGGTATTTCAGATGAATATTCTTAGTACGGACAAAGCACCGGGTGCCATTGGGCCTTATTCCCAGGGATATGAGGTAAACGGGGTTGTTTATACATCAGGACAGATTCCCGTGAATCCGGCAGACGGAACCGTGGCAGAGGGAATCGCTGCCCAGGCCGAGCAGAGCTGCAAGAACGTGGGGGCAATCCTGGAGGCAGCCGGCACTGGATTTGACAGGGTGTTTAAGACCACTTGCTTCCTGGCCGATATGAATGACTTTGGCACGTTTAATGAGGTGTACGCAAAGTATTTCGTGTCCAAGCCTGCCAGAAGCTGCGTGGCTGTCAAGACCCTTCCAAAGGGCGTGCTCTGCGAGATTGAGGCAATTGCTGTCAAATAAATAGAGAGAGAAGCCGGGATATTTGGGGCATCTTCAATGATATAAGCGGATTGTGTAAGGCCGCCGGATGATTTCCGGCGGCCTTAACATTTCCGGTTAATAGATACTTCTGATGGTTATGCGGTGGTGCGGATATTGGTGCTGTCACCCAGACGAATAATAGTCAGGGATGCATTCTCAAAGGAGTATCCGGCATCTCTGGTTACAACCTTTAGGGTACCGGTGCCGGTTACCGGGAACGGCGCATTGATGGAAAGGGTTACCTCCTCATTGGAGGCAGTGAAGGTGTGGCGTGCCACTGCTCCGGTTATGGGGGTTTCGTTCAGCGTGAGCCGCACCGTGAGTGTAGATGGAATGGTGGTCCCTTCATCAATCAGGGCTGTGCCGGTGAAGAATGCCTGATAGATGCCGGTCTGGGTAATCGGCACATCGGGGGAACCGGCAGTATGGGTAATGGCGGTTCCGGACACCAGCGGGGTCTCATTGAAAATCAGGGCTCCGTTAGCCGAAGTGGGCTGGGTGATGGTATCTACTGTAGCCAGGACTTCCGGGGCTCCTCCACCTCCGGGTTTACCGCGGGGAATAACGAAGTCAAAGACGGCTTCTTCTGTGGTGCCTGAATTGGTTACAGTTGCCTCTGTGCCAGGATCGCATGTGGTTACGGTTCCTATGGTGATGGTGGCCGCGGCGCCAGTGGGTCCGGTCGGGCCCATTGGGCCGGTTACGCCGGCCAGTCCCTGAGGCCCTGTGGTGCCGGTGATGCCCTGAGGTCCCTGAGGCCCGGTGGTGCCGGTGATGCCGGTGATGCCCTGAGGCCCCTGAGGCCCTGTGGCGCCGGTGATGCCCTGAGGTCCCTGAGGACCTGTGGCGCCGGTGATGCCCTGAGGCCCCTGGATGCCCTGAGGCCCGGTTGCACCCTGAGGTCCCTGAGGCCCCTGGATGCCCTGAGGCCCGGCTGCACCCTGAGGTCCCTGTGGGCCCTGGCTTCCGGTGGCGCCTGTATTACCGGCTATGCCCTGAGGTCCTGGAAGTCCCATAGGTCCCTGAGGCCCCCGTGGCCCTGTCTCACCGGTGAGTCTCCTGGGTCTCATTGCCCCCTGAGCGCCTGTTGGTCCGGCTGGTCTCTGTGGTCCTCTGGGTCCCGGCCAGCCGCCGGGAAAACGGCCGTTACCTGGGCATCCGTTATCTGTCTGAGTCATGCGGTCGCCGCCACAGCCGTCGCAGCCCGGTAAATCATCTTCCGGAAATCTTCCTGAACCTGGGAAACAATTGCCGTCAGGGCAGCCGCCATTACCCGGAAAACCGTTGTTTCCGGGGTATCCACATGGTCTGCGTTGTTCTATATTATCATTTCGATTCATTCCGTTGGGAAAATTAAAATACATAATAACTTCTCCTAGACTTTTTTATTGTGCGGAGGACTGCCCCTCCGCCGGATGTTTCAATATGCGTTCAAAGTAGGTCTGGTTCTGCCTGACAGATGGGTGTTCAGGTTTAAGCTTTTGTGATTTCAGGTGATAATGCCATGCCCTGCGGTAGTCACCCAGACGGTCATAGCATACACACAGCTGAATGGCGGGCAGGAAACCATAACAGTCCTTCCGGACAAAGGCGCCTGTCTGTTCCGCGGGCTGGGACGATAATGCCTGGGTATACCAGTAAGCAGCCTCTTTGTATTTTTCGTCCATCATTTTCATCCGTCCCAGTTCACAGCAGGCTTCACCGCGGGGAGTGTCATATAAGAAACTCTTTAAAAGTGCTTCCATGGCTTTTTCCGTATGCCCTAGATGCTCCTCGCACAGAGCCAGATGGAGACAGGCATCTATCTTGTTTTCCACCCATCCCTCCGGTTCCTGCAGAAATGCCCTGAAAGCCCGTACAGCATCTTCATAGCGTTCATGGTAATACAGCTCTCTGGCGTAGTAGAACTGGTGTCTGGGTTCCAGAAGTTCTCCCTGGTTCAGCATGGTTTCGTATATCCTCAGGTTGCGGTCCTTATCCCCGGCGGCCTCCTTACGGTGCTGAATTTCAATATCAGTATAGAGGATGCTGCCGGCAGGGGTTACGGCTTCATGTACCCGGCCCTGCCACTGGAAGCCCTTGTGGTTCCTTAAGAGGCGCTCCCTGTAATAGGAAAAGGAGGTTCTTCCGTTTTCGTCGAAATCAGTGAGATATTTCATCATCACCACATCCACGGAAGGGTCCAGGTTTTCCTTCAATTTCATTAAACGGGCAGCCTGTTCGGGCTCCATCACATCGTCCGCGTCCATCCACATCCAGTAGTCCATCACCGCCTTTTGGCAGGCGGCGTTCCTGGCAGCGGCGAAATCATCCGTCCACGGAAAATCGTAGACCTCATCCGTATAGCGGGCCGCGATTTCCTTTGTCCGGTCCGTGGAACCGGTATCCACAATTACAATCTGATCAGCCACATTGGACATGGTCTTCAGGAGCCGTTCCAGAACAGCCTCCTCATTTTTTACAATCATACAAAGACTAATGGTTATCAAAAGCAATCCCCCTGTATATCTGTTTCATTATGGGCCGGATGTCCATTAACACCCCGGCATACTATACTATATGAAAATGGAACAAGTTTGGTGTACCGGAGGATGACAGAAGACGTTGACATGTGCTATAATAGGAAAACAGACGTAAGCGGGAAGGAGGAGGTTCAAATGAGGAAAAGAGGGGCGTATGCCGTGCTGGCGGGAGCGGCTCTGATTATGGCCTGCGCGCTGTCCTTTACAGCCTTTGCAAAAGAGGAAAGGACACCGGTGGGGAAAATTAAACTGAATTTCACATCGGGTATCCAGGCAGGAGAAAACGGAGGAAATGTGGACGTAACCCTGGAGGATGGGGAGTGTTCCATTGAGAGCGTGGACATTATAAATGAGGGTGACATCTGGGTAGGCGGGGATAAGCCAAAAGTAGAGATATGGCTTTCCGCCGACAGTGACTATTACTTTAAGAAATCGGGAAAGAGTGCGTTTTCATTTTCCGGCGATACGGTTAAGTATGTATCCAGTTCCACTAAGAATGATAAGGAAGAAATGGTCCTGGTGGTAAGGCTGGACAAGCTGGATGAGGATGATGAGGACCTGGATGTAAGCGGTCTGATGTGGGATGAAGATAACGGGGTGGCCCACTGGGACGATATGAGCCTGGCTAAGAATTATAAGGTCCGCCTGTGCCGGAGGGGAGGCAATTCCAATGAGGACGGCATCGGCGCCACCTATACGGTGAAGGAAAACAGCTACGATTTTTCCGGCAAGTTCCCAAAGGCAGGCACCTACTATTTTAAAGTCAGGGCCATGGATTCCAGGAACAACGCCGGCGACTGGCAGGAATCCCCATACATCGAGATTACGGAAGAGAACCTGACCAGGGTGAACGGCCAGTGGCTCAGGGATGATCGTGGCTGGTGGTACCAGAAGGGAGACGGCACGTACCCGTCAAACGGCTGGCTGAATATCAACTATAAGTGGTATTTTTTTGACCAGGAGGGATATATGAAGACCGGCTGGATATCCTGGGAGGATAAGCTGTATTACTGCGACCCGTCGGGAGCCATGCTGGTATCCACGGTTACACCGGATGGATTTACCGTGGGCGCGGACGGAGCCAGGCTTGGTCAATAAAAAGACGGATTTCCATACATATAATGTTAAAAAATGGCTATCCTTATATCAATGATAAGATTGATATGAGGAGGTCATTTTTTTATGGTAAACGAACTGGAGATAGAGGCGGTAACCGGCAGAGAGATACTGGATTCCAGGGGGAATCCCACGGTGGAGGTGGAAGTGTGCCTGACAGGAGGCGCCACCGGCAGGGCGGCTGTTCCCTCCGGCGCATCCACCGGCAAATTCGAGGCAGTGGAACTTCGGGACGGAGGGAAACGATACAACGGACTGGGAGTTAAGAGCGCTGTAGAGCATGTGAATACAGTGCTAAGCGAGGCGGTCCTCTTTGAAAGCGCGTTGGAACAGAGACATATAGACCGTCTGCTCCTGGAGGCGGATGGAACGGAGAATAAGGGAAAGCTGGGGGCCAATGCTATTCTGGGCGTGTCCATGGCTGTGGCCAGGGCTGCTGCCAATGGGCTTAGGATGCCTCTTTACAGGTATCTGGGAGGAATCCATGCATCCGCTCTCCCCATTCCCATGATGAACATTCTAAATGGAGGAAAACACGCGGACAACACAGTGGATTTGCAGGAATTCATGATTATGCCTTACGGGGCCTGCTGCTTTGCGGAGCGTCTGAGGATGTGCGCGGAGGTCTATCACACATTAAAGAAGCTTCTGAAGGAGGAGGGCTACAGCACCGGAGTGGGGGATGAGGGCGGTTTTGCGCCGGATCTTAAGGACTCCGAGGCAGTGCTTGAATTTCTGGTAAGGGCCATGGAAAAGAGCGGCCTGAAGCCGGGCACAGATATGAAGATTGCCATTGACGCGGCGTCCAGTGAGCTCTATGATGAAGCCAGCGGCATGTACCTGTTTCCGGGAGAAAGCCGTATGGCGGGAAAGGAAATCCGCCGCAGCGCGCGGGAAATGGTGGACTACTACCGCCGTCTTGTGGATGCGTTTCCCATCTGTTCCATAGAGGACGGACTCCAGGAGGAGGACTGGGAGGGATGGAAAATGCTCACCGGGGAGCTGGGAAGCCGTATCCAGCTGGTAGGGGATGATTTGTTCGTCACCAATACAAAGCGGCTGTCAAAGGGCATTGAGCTGGGGGCAGGCAATGCCATCCTGGTGAAGGTAAATCAGATAGGTACGCTGACAGAGAGCTTTGAGGCTATCGAGATGGCTAAGAGGGCCGGATTCGGCACCATTATATCCCACCGTTCCGGCGAGACAGAGGATTCCATCATTGCGGACATTGCAGTGGCAGTCAACGCGGGACAGATTAAGACCGGCGCGCCCTGCCGTTCTGACCGCGTGGCCAAATACAATCAGCTGCTGCGCATAGAGGAAAACCTGGAAGGTTAGAGCGTATTTAAAAAAGCATTACCGTTATCTGCCCGCCCCGCAGGGGCCTGCAATGGCAGGGGATGGGAGAGAGGATGGGGCCGGGCATTGCTTTGCTCGGAAAATCCCCTCCCTGTCCCATTTAATTCTTGACAACCGGAAAAAGCAGGGTATGATGTAAGAAGATGCATTGAATGCATCAAAAAGGGGAAAAATAAGGAGAGAGACATGAGGGAATTACTATTTATGGAACCTGTTTTTAAGGAGGCTATCTGGGGCGGCACCCGTCTTAAGGATGTGTTCGGTTACGATATCCCCAGCAGCCGCACGGGAGAGTGCTGGGCCATCAGCGCACACAAGAACGGAGATTGCCGTATTGCCGGCGGAACATGGAAAGGACAGAGCTTAAGCTCCCTGTGGGAGAGCCACCCTGAGTGGTTTGGGGCTGCGGCAGGCTGTCATAGGGAATTTCCATTGCTGGTAAAGATTATTGATGCCAGGAATGACTTAAGCATACAGGTCCATCCGGATAACGCATACGCCGCGGAGCATGAGAACGGCTCCCTGGGCAAGACCGAATGCTGGTATATCCTGGACTGTGACCCGGATGCCGCCATTGTGATTGGGCACCATGCTGGGAATAGGGATGAAGTTAAGCGGATGATAGAGGAAAAGCGCTGGAAGGATTTCATACGTGAAATTCCTGTCAGGAAGGGAGATTTTTTCCAGATTAATCCCGGATGCGTCCATGCCATAAAGGGCGGTACCCTGGTGCTTGAGACCCAGCAGAGCAGCGATATTACATACCGCGTCTACGATTACGACAGGCTGTCCGACGGAAAGCCCAGGCAGCTCCATATAAAAGAGAGCATTGATGTGATAGAAGCGCCCTTTAGGGAGGACCAAAACGCTTTGCCGGCAGTTGTGAAGGAGACGGACAGCGGTAGAAAAGTACATCTTGTGACCTGCGCTTACTATACCGCGGATAAGATAGACACCACAGGCCGTTACACGGAGAATTTTGGGGACAGCTTTGCAAATGTGAGCATCCTGGACGGTGAGGGAAGTGTAAACGGCATCCCGGTATCAAAGGGACAGCATTTCATCGTACCTGCCGGATTCGGGGATGTTATTTTTGAGGGCGCCCTTTCCATGATTTGTTCCCAGGCCGTTTAAATGGGGATTCCTGAATAAAGCTGCGGTATCTTTACGGTGTCCTGCCTATAAAAATATAGGAAAACGGGTTGTGTTTTAGGACAAAGTATGGTAAAATATTTTTGTTTGACTATAAGAAAATGAAGAGGTGCAGGCGGATGTCAGTAATACATGTTATTTTGTCAATCATATATGTAATTCTTGGTGTTGCAATATCAGTGGTTATCCTGATGCAGGAAGGTAAGTCCAACGGGCTGGGGAGCGCAATTGGCGGAATCTCCGCAGACAGTTACTGGAGTAAGAATAGAGGCCGTTCCATGGAAGGTGCGCTGGAGCATTTTACCAGGTATGGGGCCATTGCATTCATGCTCATTACCATTGCCCTGAACGTGATACTTAAGGTCATGGGGTAATTAAGATAACAGATAAGTGACGAAAACACCCTTGTATTCATATAAGGGTGTTTTATTTCATTCAGGCGTATTTTTGCCTGTTTTCGGACAGGCGGGACATTTTTGAGAAAGAGGTAATATGGAAAAAGAAATATTGGAACAGAAGGGAAAAATGCTGGAAGAGGTGATGAATGACAGGTCCTATGTGCCCATGAAGGCAAAGGAGCTGGCCATGCTTCTGGGCATCCCAAAATCACAGAGAGATGAACTGGCACAGGTACTGGATTATCTGGTGTCAGAGGGCAGAATCGGAATCTCAAAGAAAGGAAAATATGGAAAACCGGAGGTTTTTTCCGTTAACGGCATATTTTCAGGCCATCCCAAGGGTTTTGGATTTGTGACTGTGGAAGGCATGGGGCAGGATGTATTTATCCCTGAGGACAGGACAGGAGCGGCCCTTCACGGGGACCGGGTACAGATTGTGGTGGAATCCCAGGACCGGGGAGACGGCCGAAGGGCTGAAGGTTCTGTGCTTAAAGTGCTGGAGCATGCCAACAAAGAGGTGGTTGGGTATTACCAGAAAAGCAAGGGCTTCGGGTTTGTCATTCCGGATAACCAGAAGATTTCCAAGGATATTTTCATTCCCCAGGGCTGTGATATGGGAGCTGTCACCGGACATAAGGTGGTGGCGCGGGTTAAGGACTTTGGAGACGCGAACCATAAGCCGGAGGGAGTTGTGACCGAGATTCTGGGTCATGTCAATGATCCGGGAACAGACATACTGTCCATTGTGAGAGCCTATGGACTGCCGGAGGAGTTTCCGCCGGAGGTCATGGACGAGGTGGAAGGGTGCCCGGATGAGGTGGCTGTGCCCGGCCCGGCAAGGGATGAAGAAACCTGGGACGGACCTTACGGCATTGGGGACCTGACATCGTCGGCAGACTGGACCGGAGATTTGGCAGGCCGTCTGGATTTACGGGGGCTTCGCACGGTCACCATTGACGGCGAGGACGCCAAGGACCTGGACGATGCGGTAACTCTGTGCAGGGACGGACAGGGCGGGTATATCCTGGGAGTCCACATTGCGGATGTGAGCCACTATGTAAAAGAAGGCCGTCCCCTGGACAAGGAGGCGTTAAAGAGGGGAACCAGCGTCTATCTGGTGGACCGGGTGATTCCCATGCTGCCCCACAAGCTGTCCAATGGAATCTGCTCCCTCAATGCAGGCACGGACCGCCTGGCCTTAAGCTGCATCATGGAACTGGATGACCAGGGAAATGTGCTGGATCATAAAATCGCGGAGACAGTGATTCATGTGGACCGGCGTATGACTTATACGGCGGTGAATGCCATTGTCACGGACGAGGACGAAGCTGTAACGGCTGAGTATGAGGATTTTGTGCCCATGTTCAGGCTGATGAAGGAGGTATCTGACATCCTCAGGGAAAAGCGGAGGAAAAGGGGAGCCATTGACTTTGACTTCCCGGAGAGCAAGATTATCCTGGACGCCCAGGGAAAGCCGCTGGAAATCAAGCCCTATGAGCGCAATGCCGCCACAAAAATCATAGAGGATTTCATGCTGGCAGCCAATGAGACAGTGGCGGAGGATTATTTCTGGCAGTCCCTGCCCTTCCTCTACAGGACCCATGACAATCCTGACCCGGAGAAGATGAAGCAGCTGGGGACCTTTATCCATAATTTTGGATATTTCATCCGTCTTCAGCAGGGGGAGATTCATCCGAAGGAATTACAGAAGCTTTTGGATAAGATAGAAGGTACTCCTGAGGAAGTGCTTCTTTCCAGGCTGACCCTGCGCTCCATGAAACAGGCTAAGTACACCACCCTGTGCTCCGGTCATTTCGGTCTGGCCGCCAGGTATTATACGCATTTTACCTCGCCCATCCGCAGATATCCGGACCTTCAGATTCACCGTATCATAAAGGAAAGTCTGAAGGGCGGACTGGGAAATAAGAGGGTCAGCCATTACGAAGCCATACTGCCGGGAGTGGCCATGCAGACTTCGGCCCTGGAGCGCCGTGCAGAGGAAGCGGAGCGTGAGACGGACAAGCTTAAAAAGTGCGAGTATATGTCCAGGTTCATCGGGCAGGAGTTTGACGGCGTCGTATCAGGCGTCACCAACTGGGGGCTGTATGTGGAGCTGCCTAACACGGTGGAGGGGCTGGTCCGCATAAGCGAGCTGAGGGACGATTATTATATATTTGATGAACAGCACTACGAACTGGTGGGTGAGATGACCAAGAAAACATTTAAGCTGGGTCAGACCATACGGGTCCAAGTGGTGTCTACGGACCGTCTGCTGAGAACAGTGGATTTCATCCTGCCCAGGGACTGGGACAGGAGCGCGGGCAAGGAAGCTTCCGTGCAGGGCTGTAAATCCCATATGCAATCATGACATGAAAGAAAGGGAAATACCATGGGGAAGGAAAGTATTAAACTGGTTGCGAACAATAAGAAGGCATACCATGATTATTTCATTGATGAGAAATACGAGGCGGGAATCGAGCTTTTTGGCACGGAGGTAAAATCCATTCGCATGGGAAAATGCAGCGTAAAGGAAGCCTTCGTGAAGATTGACAGGGGTGAGGTGTATGTGTGCGGTATGCACATCAGCCCTTACGAGAAGGGAAATATATTTAATAAAGACCCCCTGCGCGTCAGAAGGCTTCTGCTGCATAAATATGAAATCATGAAGCTGAACGGCAAGATTGCGGAGAAGGGCTATACCCTGGTGCCTCTCCAGGTATACTTTAAAGGAAGTCTGGTGAAGGTAGAGGTGGGCCTGGCCCGCGGTAAGAAGCTCTATGATAAGCGGGCGGACATTGCCAAGAAGGACCAGAGAAGGGAACTGGAAAAGGAGTTCAAGGTAAAAAATCTGTATTAGGGATTGGAATGAGAAGGTATTATGAGGATTGGCAGGAATGAGCCCGGTGAAGTGGAGGAATACACAGATTTCATAAAGGAGGCTGAGGGCCTTAAGTCCACCCTGCGCACTGCCTGGACTGCTGAGGGACGGCAGGAGAGCACAGCGGAGCACTCCTGGCGGCTGGCTTTGTTTGCCGGGGTGATGTGCAGGGAATTTCCGGAACTGGACCGGGAGAAGGTGCTGATGATGTGTCTGGTTCACGACCTGGGGGAACGGTACAGCGGAGATATATCGGCAGCGCTGAGGCCGGACGCCGATGATAAGCTGAACCGGGAAAGAGAAGATATACAGCGGATATGCAGTTTTTTGCCAAAAGAAGGGGCAGGGGAGGTGTCCGGGCTGTGGGAGGAATACAGCCAGGGCATTACCCCGGAAGCCAGATTGGTAAAGGCCCTTGATAAGGCCGAAACCATTATCCAGCACAGCCAGGGAAGAAATCCGGCCGGGTTTGATTATGCGTTCAATCTGGACTACGGTAAGGAATACTTTGACCGGGATGAACGGCTGGAAGCCCTGCGCGGCCTGATTGATGCAGAGACAAGGAAGCGAATGGAATAACATTGAAGGAACGATAAAGAATAATGGAAAACAAAAAAAGCAAGCAGTTAAATCCGCTTGCTTTTTCATGACCTGACCGGGAATCGAACCCGGGTTTACGCCGTGAGAGGGCGTCGTCTTAGCCGCTTGACCATCAGGCCTTGTCTGCATATCTCAGCGACAGCTTGTTTATGATACCATAAAGTTTTTAGTTTGTCCAGTATTTTTTGAAAAATGTAATTCACTTCATTTAACTATTTCTTACAATGCTTTGGAATCAGCGGAAAAACAAAAAAGCAAGCAGTTAAATCCACTTGCTTTTCATGACCTGACCGGGAATCGAACCCGGGTTTACGCCGTGAGAGGGCGTCGTCTTAGCCGCTTGACCATCAGGCCTTATCTGTGCATCTCAGCGACAGCTTGTATATAATATCATATAAATTTCAGTTTGTCCAGTACTTTTAATAAAAAAGAAGAGAAAAAAGCAGAGAAACATTTTAGGGGGAATTGTTGGAAAAAAATGGGATAGCTAAAGACGGAAAAGTAAAATGACCAGTCGGGGAACTGGTCATTTTAGGAGAAGGTATTTCGTTTCTTATGGGGTGTAACAAAAACTATATAATGTATTGGGGGGTTTACGTTAATTATAATAGCATACGCTATCAAAAAAGTGTGCACAAAGTTTGCAGAATGAAAAAAAGTATTTTATGCATTCTTACAATGGTCTTGTGAAAATGAAAAAAAATGATTCCTTACAGGTCTATGAACACAGCACTATGACCCGGTTGGGAGCTGTCTGGGGCGGTATGCTCTTGGTTGTAGCCGCATAATATACCAGCAGAAAATGATTTGCCGGGAAACAGAAATAGGGCTGGCCGTTTAAGGTTGATAAAACTGTGGACTGATACAGGTTCAGCTTCAGCGATTGGTCAGAAGCAGTGAGGGTTTCATCAAACCAGGAAAGGTTTACATCCTCCTCTGGCCTGACTACGGCGATTAAAACAGCCTGGTATTGAGGCGGATAGATGAGGGGGACCGGCAGGGTGTTATCATAAAAAGCTGCAACACGCATACCTGGCATCAGGCGCATGGTGTCCACCACAAAGGTATCGTCGGAGAGAATCATGTTGACGGGCTGGCCCTCAACACTGAGGGTTATAACCTGGGTACAGCAATCCCCTTCCTGTGTGGAAATGTTGGTAATGACCCCGACTACGGGAGTCAGATTTTCATAGTTCATAAAAAATATCCTTTTTTAATTATCATATGCGGGGATATTAAAAAGAATCCAAAAAGGTGAACAAAAAAGGAGGAGGCCGGAAGGACTTCATCCCTCCGGCCGAGTATTATGAAAAAAAGTTTAATTAGCATTAGCTCTTTACATAAATTAGTATACCCGCAAAATGTGAGGAAAATTTTATGATTCTGTAACGGAATTATGAACAGAATGTGAGAAGTTTGTGAATAGACGGGCAGGGCAGATGGTCAGGCTGATTAAGGTCATTATTTCTGCTATGTTATTGTTAATTTTCCGCCATTGTCTTGCAGTAAGACAGAATTGTGATAAACTGAATTCAGACCATACATAAAAGGAGGTACAACATGAAATTTTATATTTGTAATCACTGTGGCAACATAATTGCCTATGTGAAGAGCAGCGGTGTCCCGGTTGTCTGTTGCGGGGAAAAGATGCAGGAACTGGTACCAAACACCACAGACGCAGCAGTTGAAAAGCATGTGCCTGTTATTCAGATAGATGGGGCTAAGGTCACTGTCACAGTAGGCTCTGCGGAGCACCCCATGATTCCGGAACATTACATCCAGTGGATTGCTCTGGCTACCAGGCAGGGAAATCAGAGAAAAGAGCTGGAGGCAGGACAGAAGCCGCAGGCAGAGTTCATGCTCTGTGAAGGAGATGAGGTAGAAGCCGCATACGCATATTGCAATCTGCATGGTTTGTGGAAAGCAGAACCTTAATCCGTCAGAACTGTCGGGAATGATATCTGGATGGTGCGCATCCGGCTGTCTGACGCAGTACTATGTAAGCGGACATAATCAAACGTAATCAGACATAAACAAACATAAATAAACATAATCAAACAGCGTTTTGGCCGATATGGTACGAAATGCTGTTTGTTTATATACACCCGGGCAGAGCGGCCAATGGAATCATTGGCTGCGGTGCCGGTAAAGTAAAATGACCAGACGGGGAACTGGTCATTTTAGGAGAAGGTATTTCTTTGTTGGGGTTAACAAAAACTATAATGTATTGGGGGATTTACAATATTCCCATCAATAAACCCTGCGCCGATTCCCTGGTGCGCCTTTAGCCTGCCGGCGTATGTTCCATTTGCCAGATAAGTAAGGGAGGGACAGAAAAAAATCAGGGATGCGGCTTCCAGGGTAAAATCCGCATTAAAGAAACAGGATCTGAATGCATTGGCGGATTTATGCAGCTTTCCACTGGCCATATCATACGCATCCGGTGAACTGGCTGAGCTCAAAAACAAATTTTCTTACAACTCTTTAGATGTGGATGACATGATGGGGGAAGAAATACTGTATGATGACACATATAATTGAGATAAAGGCAGTCAGGCCCATTAACATCAGGCGGTTGCCTTTCAGCAGGACGGTTCTTAAGATGGGATATGAGGTATTCCATGATGTGGTCCAATTGTTCCACGGCCTGTTCTGTTATTACGAGTTTATAATCCATATTTTTCATTCAGATCCGTCAGTGCGGTCCTTGCGTCCTGCGATCTGCTCTCCTCTATCTGTTTTTCTGATCGTTCTAGTGCTCCATCCGGCCAGAAACCATACTGCCAGCACTGCCTATTTTGCCTTCTGGCGTTGTCGTCAGTCAGCGGGGGAACCACTCCGCTTCCTTCCTCCGCCTTGCAGCCTGACAAAATATACAGCACTGGCAGTATGGTTTCTAACTGGATGGAACACTAGATCGGCGCGATTAAAAACATCGTAAAGCTTGCGGATGCCACCAGCTTGCCAGCGTCGTTGGTGACAGTTACCTGATTGACCACGGTTTTCCGGCCCTTGTGTATGGCGTTGGATTCTATATAGATGGTTCCGGTATTAACCCCTCTTAAGAAATTGATGCTGCTGCATTCCGTGACATTGACGGTCTCGTAGGCGTAAGTAGACATTCCTGCCGCCGTGTCGCAGAGGGAGAATAAAAAACCGCCGTGAACATTTCCGTAAAGATTTAAGGCTTTCTGAGTAATTTCCACGGAGAGCTTTGCGTGGCCCGGAGAGACCTCAAGGAGCTTAGCGTTTTCTATGCCTCCGATCGGATGAATATGTCTTAGAATGCCGTCCATTATCTCTGATCTCATGGATGCATACCTCCTTCAGGCTATACTATATCATTACAATAATCCATTTACAACGGGAAAAAGGAATTATAGGTTTTAACTATCAATTAACGGAGTTATTGCGGACAGAGCCGATTGGATGTTTCCTTCGCAACAGGCTATAATAGATTTGTCAAGATTGTTAAAAAAATATTTAACAAGAATAAATAAGCCCGCTAATAAAAAGTCAAGCCTAAATTGATGGTTTTTCAAATTATTTAAGGAGGTGATTTATGGTATCACAATAAGACCGCCATTGTAGCCGGCCTCAAAAAATAATATGCGATTATTCGGATTTGGCCTGAGCGGCTATGCGCGCTTTTACTTTGCCGTGATAAATCCGAAGAAACTTGTTGGCACCGGCTGCCATATAGACAAGATATGGCTTGCCTTCAGACCGCTTCTTGTCAAGGAGCTGATACACCCGATCATCTGCCGGAGATTTCTGAAGCAGCGATGTCATAATCAGGAATAAGGTTTTTCGCAGCCGTGACGGTCCGCATTTTGATGCCGGATAACTTTTGGAACGGAAATAACCGGATTCATTGATTTCGGGATCCACTCCGGCAAAGGCAGTCAGTGCTTCCCGGTGGGTACAGTTCTTCCGGTTTACCGGACTGAAAGTTGTATCCGTTGCGTTTGCAGAACGCCTGGTAACGCTCCGTAAATGCTTTTAGGCCAATTTTACGGACGCAGTCCACATGCCAGAAAGCTTCCGCATAATCAGGCCATTTCTCGCTGCCGTCATCACGCGCAGGGCCGGAAAATAATGAGTTCACACCGGGATAGGTCATATCCAGAAGCGAGATCAGATTTGTCAGGGCAGCGACTTTCTGCTATGTAAAAAAGTCCATCTGTGAATTAAGGGTTTTAAGTTGTGTGCGGGTAGTATCCATAGTTGAATATTGCCGTAAAGAAGCCCGGTTGTCAAGAGCATAGCGGACAATTTTCCTGGAATCAGCAGGATCCGATTTACCTTCCGTAAGGTGTTGTTGCAAAAGTTCTTGATCAGGTGTGGATTCACGGCACTGCCAAAGATCCCGGCATCATGGAGGGAATGGAGGATTGGCTCGTGATACCGACCCGTGCATTCCATGACCACCCTGGTCTCGCCATCAAGGTGTTGTATGAACCTGGAAAGGTTATTTAAGGAACTGGAAGAGTGGACAACATCGAAAGGATTTTTAAGCACAGTACCGCCAGGCTGCAGGACTGAAACGGTACTTTTGCCTTTAGAAACATCAATACCGACTGCATTTAACATAGTAAGTGATCTTTCTACAACTTAAACAATGGAAAGGTTAGTGCTAACTGGCTGTTAGGTATCTAACCACCACAAAACCTATTATAGGAGGATATAACAAATGAGCAAGTTATCAAATGAGGAATTCCAGGCGTATTTAAAGCAGATCCGTGAGCTGGCAGAGGGTCCCCTTGAGGAAATCCAGAAGGAAGTGGAAGTAACCAATAAGTTTCCTCAGGAGTTCTACGACCTGGCAATCGAGAATGATTTATACCGTTGTTCCCTTCCAGAGGAGTACGGCGGATACGGATTGAATGAGCTGGAGATTTTACAGGTTCAGGAAGAGTTCTCCAGAGGACCGGGCGGAATGAGAATGCATCTTCACTATGCGATGGATTTAAACTGGAGAATCCTGGAGGATTACGGCAGTGAAGAAGTAAAGGCAGAATATATGCCTAAGTTCCAGAACAAGGAAGTATTTACCTGTTTTGCTCTGACAGAGGCGACCGGCGGTACCGGCGCTGACTTACATACTATGGCAGTGAAAGACGGCGATTCTTACGTATTAAACGGCGAGAAGACACTGATTTCCCATACCGACTGCTGCGAATTCGCTTACGTAATTGCAGTAACCAATCCGGAATCTGATAAGAATGACAGACTGTCTGCATTCTTCGTACCGTTAGACACTCCCGGATTTGAAGTTATCAACATGCCTCATATGATGGGATGCCGGGGAGCCGGCCATGGCGAGCTGAAATTCACAGACTGCCGCATCGACAAGAAATACCTTCTGGGCAAAGAGGGACAGGGACTGGAAATTGCAATGCACTCCTTATCCGTATCCCGTGCCCATATTGCTGCCAGCAACCTGGGAATGGCACAGAGAATGCTGGAACTGTCCTTACAGTATGCCGCTGACCGCGTAACCTTCGGAAAGCCAATCGGAACCCGTCAGGCGATCCGCTGCAAGATTGCCGATATGTCCATGATGGTACACGCTCTCCGCTGCATGGTTTACGATTTTGCAAAATCTTATATGGAGAATCCAACCGGCGAATATATCGAAGAAAAAGCTGCTATGTGTAAGCTGTACAGCATCGATACAACCAGAAGAGTCAGCGATGAAATGCTGGAGATCTTCGGCGGTGTCGGATACTTTGAAGACTGCAAGTACGGCCCGGTTGAGCGTCTCTACCGTGACTGCCGCGCCATGTGGTTAGAGGAAGGCGCTCCGACCGTACAGAGAATCACAATTTCCAGAAATACCATTAAACACGGCGCTCATATCGAATACGTTGTCTAAACCGTATTAATAGGTGTTCCGGGCAACCCGCTTTGAAAACGAAGATATCTGACACAAAAGGGTCATCAGGTTCACACTCCGGACCTGTGGGCCCTTTTCCATATATGGAGGGAAAATGATGAAACCATTAGAAGGCGTAAAAGTAGTGGATTTAACCACGTATCTGGCGGCTCCTACCACGGTTCGCGTACTTGGCGAATGGGGAGCCGACTGTATCAAGATCGAATCTCATAAAGGAGATCCTGCCAGGACTCAGGGCGCCGTGTTTAACATGCCGTTTACCGACGACGAGAACCTGGCTTTTGATGTGGCAAACTTAAATAAGAAATTTATCACTCTGAACCTGAAGACGGAAAAAGGTCTGGAGATTTGTTATAAGCTTCTGGAGGAAGCGGACGTATTTGTGACCAACACGAGAACGAAATCCTTAGTGAAGCTGGGACTGGACTACGATACCTTAAAGGAGAAGTTCCCGAAACTGATTTTCGCCCAGGTCCTGGGATACGGTGAAAAGGGACCGGAAAAGGATACAGCGGGCTTCGACGTGACCTGTTACATGGCGAGAGGCGGCGTGTTCGGAACCACGGTAAACCGCGGCGACGCCCCCATGATTCCTACCAACGGTTTTGGAGATTTCCAGGTTGCCATGTCTCTGGCATCCGGCATCTGCGCGGCCCTGTACCGCAGGGAGAAAACCGGCGAGGGAGACAAGGTTACCATCGGACTGCATCACGCGGCTGTCTATGCGCTGAGCACAGGCCTGATCTCCGCACAGTATGGAAATCAGTACCCTAAGAGCAGAAAAGAAGTTTCCAATCCATTTAACAATGTATTCCGCACCAGAGACAACAAATGGGTCTGCATCTGCTGTCCGGAATATGACCGCGACTATGAGAAGATGTTCACACTCCTTGGCTGTCCGGAAATGCTGGAAAAAGAGCAGTACCGTCACTGCGCGGATGTCAACAACAACCATCTGAATAAAGACGTGACCGATGTGCTGGATGGCGCCATTGCGAAGATCGACAGAGATGACTTGATGAAGATGTTAAAGGAAAATGATATGCCGTGTGAAGCCGCGTATGAGCCGCTCGATATCTATGAGGATGAGCAGGCGTGGGCCAACGATGTGCTGACAAAGATTCCTTATCCGTCAGGCGGAAAGATCATGCCGACCAACCCGGTAGGCTTCGCATCTCTGGGAAAGCCGGACTATGTGATCGGAGGAATGCAGGGCGCGCATACGGTGGAGATTATGAAGCATCTGGGATACAGTGATGAGCAGATTGAAGAGATCATTGCCTCCAAAGCCGCAGAAGGCGCAACAGGACTGAAACCTCTGTAATGAAAAACGAACAACCAGAAAGGGGAACGTGAAAATATCATGAGCTTACTTTACACCGAAGAACAGAAAGTATTGGAGGACATCTCCGAAAAGGAACTGCGGATACTGGAACTGGAAGAAAACATCCAGCGCAAGAATCTGACAGAACTGGAGAAATCCAAGAATCTTGTGGAATTGGCAGAGATCAAGGAACAGGAATTAAAAGAGAAGGTTGTAGAGCCGAACTGTGCGGACTTCGCACACTTAACCGATAAGGAGTTTTCGGCGGAGTCCGCCAAAAACCTAGGCGGAAGACCCCAAAAGGTTGCATCTATTGAAAAAGTTGCTGCTGAGATAGGTGTTTCAAGAGAAACCTTACGGGATGCCAAGCAGCACGTCAAGGCAGTAGAGGAGTTTCCTCCGCTTGCTGACCTGCCGAAGTACCAGGCCATGGAAACCGCAAAGGAACTCCGCAAGGCACCGCCAGAGGATCAGGGGAAAATCATAGACCTTTCGTAAAATGGAAAAGAGAGAATTAACCACGGAGGAGTGGAAAGCAGAGAAAAGAAAGAAGAAAGCCCATATGGTAGCCATGCAGGCTTTACCCTATGAGGTGAAGATAAAGCGGGCAGAATTGCGGGCCAGGGAATACATAGAGAAACTGGATGACATGGAGCTGAACGCCCATGTGAGTGTGGGAGGGCTGGACAGTATCGTGCTATTACTGTTTTTGCGTCATATCGGGATAGATGTACCGGCCATATCCGTGTCGGCCTTAGAGGATAAGAGCATCCAGCGGATACACCGGGAGTTAGGAGTAATATCTATCCCGCCAGGAAAACCCAAGGTACAGATATTGCAGGAATACGGATTTCCGGTGATATCCAAAAAGATTGCTGGCAGGATTGACACACTACAGCGACCGACCGAGAAGAATAAGACCGTCCGCCATGCAATCATTACGGGAGAGTGCGGAGCTCAAGGCCATTACGCCAAGAACAGCCACATGAAGTTGCCACAAAAGTGGCTGGAGCTGTTTGCAGGGTATGAAAATGAGACTGAAAATGTGAATTATAAGATTGCACCTTTCAAGGTTAGCAACAAGTGCTGCTTGTACATGAAGGAACAACCCTGCGACCGGTGGGCAAAAGAACATAAGAGTCGGCCCTACCTAGGACTGATGGCGTCAGAAGGGGGGCAGCGGGAGGAAGCACTGACAGAGCACGGTTGTAACTATTTCGGCAAGGGAGTTATCCGTAGTGCACCATTTGCGCCATTCCTGCGTCAGGACCTTTTACAATTGGCGCTTGATCTTAAAGCGCCGGTGCCGGAGATATACGGAACAATTGAGCGCAGGCCGGATGGAACCTTGTACACCACAGGGGCGCAGCGGACCGGGTGTAGCATGTGTGGATTTGGCGTACACATGGAGACGCGGCCACATCGGTTTGACCGGCTCCGGGTACGAAACCCGAAAGAGTGGGAGTTTTGGATGTATCGCTGCTGTACGGACCCAGAGACTGGCGAGAAATTCGGTTGGGGCCGGGTACTGGATTACATCGGCGTTGAGTGGGAGAATATACCGGATGGAGTAGACTTGCCTGGGCAGATGAATTTTTTTACAGGCGGGTTTATTTCACAAGATTAATATTTATAGGAGAGCTGCGACATGAAAAACGAAACAATGACAGTGGACGATATTGAGTGTCCATACTGTGGCAGGGTATTTGATGGCGGTGAGGCAACAAATTATGATACCACATGTGATTTTGTAAACTGCCCTACATGCGATGGCGAGATAGAGGTATTACAGTCTGTAACTTATACTTGTCACCCAGTAAAAAATTAAAATTAGAATTTAAACGAAGAAGAAAGGAGCCGTTCCCCAGCTGGGAAAGTGTACACGGAACCTTTTAGAAAATGAAAATATTAGTGGCGTGTGAGGAATCACAAGCGGTAACGATTGAGTTGCGGAAGTTGGGGCATGAAGCCTATAGTTGTGACATAGAACCGTGTAGTGGTGGACATCCAGAGTGGCATTTGCGGGTGGACGCACTGGAACTGCTGAAAATGCACTGGGACATGATTATTGCTTTTCCACCGTGTACGTATCTGAGCAATGCTGGAGCGAGACATCTTTTCCGTGGCGGTGAGCTTAACAGAGAGCGTTATGCAAAAGGATTGGAAGCAAAAGCATTTTTCCTTAATTTCTATAATGCTGACTGTCCTAAAATAGCAGTCGAAAACCCGGTTTCCAGCAGAATTTACGAAATGCCGCCGCATACTCAGGAAATACAGCCCTGGCAGTTTGGACATCCTGTCCAGAAAAAAACACGGCTATGGCTGAAAGGGTTACCACTGCTTGAGCCAACAAACGTTGTTGAGTATAAGTGTGGATGCCATGAGGCAGGTACATGGTTTATGAAGGGCGGAAAGGACAGGCAGAAAAACAGGGCAAAAACCTTCCCGGGAATCGCCAGGGCTATGGCAGAGCAATGGGCGGGTGTCAATCAAGTAAATGACTAATAATCAAAACTGAGATTTGTGCTACGAAGGGAGATTAAATCATGTGGAAGATTATATTTACATACCCCGATGGTGTTAAGGTGAAACTGACCAACAGTTCCAGTCCAATGGATAAGTCCATGGCTAACAAGTATTTTGATATCTACGGTTATAACTCTGATGGAGGGGTGTTCCAGCAGTATCCAAAGAAAAAGTACAGACCCATAGCTATGGCTACTGTGGTGGACATCCTGAATGCTGGTGGAGATTTAGAAAAAGAGATATTGATTGATGCGGATGATTAGGAGGCAGGCATGAGAAAGAAAGCAGACAGTAAGCAGGCCAAGGTCAGTCGCATAGACCGCAGCAAGGCCCTGGCCGCTCAGGCCGACGAGGCCATCCGGGAGCGCATCCGGACGGCGCCGCCGTACATGTACACTAGCCTGTGCCCGGTCCCGGAGCTGCGGGAGCCGCCGAAGGGAGTGATACGGTACTATGAGACAATGCTACATAGACAACGGGCATCACGGGTGTGATGGCCAGCGCAACAACAAGGGTAGGATACGGTACGGGTGCTGGGCGTGCCCGTGGCTGGATGCGGGAGGAGGTGAGGCCGGTGAAACAGACGGAAGCATTGGAGGAAGTGGCCAGGCTGGCCGCAAGGGAAGCCCTTAAGGAGCATGAGAAGCAACTCCGGAGGGAAAAGAGAATAAAGGTATTCCAGAACACCAAGAAGCTGATGGAGAATTATAACCGCATCTGTCAGAGCGTGGAGGAGGGAGTGGCAGAACTGTCCGACATGGATAATGGCGATGAACTGGAGGAGTTCACAGAGGAAGATATCTTTATCAACAGTATCCTCAAGAGCAAGCTCCGGAGTATTGTCATGATAGGACACATAGACAAGTGCTTGAAGCTCCTGGAGGATGAGGAGTGTCGGAAGAATACGCATGAGAAGTATCTGGCATTCAAGTATTTCTATCTGGATGGGATGACATACGAAAGTATTGCAGAGATTTACGGATATGGGGAGCGGACAGCCAGGCGGTGGATAACGGAACTTACGGGGATTCTTAGTGTATATCTCTTTGGGGCTGATGCCCTCATGCTGGATTAGATACTTGACAGGAGCGTGTCAAAATCGTGTCCTTGTCATGTCCGTTTGGATGATTTATAATTGTAATATGCAGAATTGGATGAAGCAGAAAGCTGATTGATTTTGCACCCTCCCCCACAAATAGCGGCTACCAGGCGTTACAGCCTGGTGGCTGATTAGAAGCTGACGATCTCCGCATCTTCATAGCTTCGCAAATCGGATAGAGGGCGGCTCCCAGTTGATACCATACTGGTGCAAGGTATCCGTAAGCCAACCGCGGCGTGAGTTGGACCATACCGGCGATAGGTCGGTATTGATGCGAGGTAGAGCAGTCTGGCAGCTCACCGGGCCCATAACCCGGAGGCCGCAGGTTCAAATCCTGCCCCCGCTATTCGGACAGATAATACAGTGCCCTGATTTTCTCCTTTGGATTAGCCCCCGCTGATATGGCGGGGGCTTTTCTATGTAAAAACAGCCAGGATTGGAAGGTGAGGTGTTTGGGATATGAAGACATAAAAGATAAGGGATTTGACAAACGAACCACAAGCGAACTACTGGAAATTGCATCGAAAGGCGGCAAGGCATCCGGGGAGGCTAGGAGGCGTAAAGCGAATCTTCGACAGACAATGAATGCCATCCTTACATCTGAGGTGGATATCCCAGAATGGACCCCAATTTTGGAGGCATTAGGATTGGACAGTACGCTGGAAACAGTCATCAGTGCAGCCATGGTCAGGGAGGCCATGAACGGGAATGTCAAAGCATATACGGCTATTAAGGATGTCCTCGGCCAGACCTCAAAATCAGAAACGGACCTGGAGGAACAGAGAGTACGTATGGCAGCCGCCAAGGCCAGGATGGGTGTCGATGACGAGGAAGAACAGGAAGATGATGGATTCCTAGATGCGTTGAAAAGTACTGTTGAGGATGACTGGACTGACGACGAAATGGAGGAGGGCTGGTCTGATGAAGAGGAAGGAGAAACGGCCGGTATTTAAGTTTAAGCCGTTTTCAAAAAAGCAGAGGAAGGTTCTTAACTGGTGGATGGACAACAGCCCGGTCAAGGATTATGACGGCATCATAGCAGATGGAGCCATCCGTTCCGGGAAAACAGTTGCCATGTCCCTGGCATTCATATTCTGGGCCATGTCTATGTTTGATGGCCAGAACTTCATCATGGCCGGTAAGACAATTAGTTCCTTCCAGCGTAATGTACTAACCAACCTCAAGACCATGTTGCGGAGCCGGGGATACAGATGCATACACCATCTTTCTGGAGAGACCCCCAATATGCTGGAGGTTACCCGGAAGGGGGTTACCAATTACTTTTATATCTTTGGAGGTAAGGACGAGGGCTCCCAGGAGCTGGTGCAGGGCATTACGGCAGCCGGTGCCTTTTTCGATGAGGTGGCGTTGATGCCGGAATCCTTCGTCAATCAGGCTACAGGCCGATGTTCTGTGAAGGGAAGTAAGTTCTGGTTCAATTGCAATCCGGCGGGGCCGATGCATTGGTTTAAGGTTGGATGGATTGACCGGGCAATTGGATTCATTGGGCAGAGAAGGGCCGGGGAATTGCAGGAGAAGGGACAGGAAGTTAAACGGTTGCTATACCTGCATTTTACAATGGATGATAACTTATCCCTGGATGAGGAGATTAAGGAGAGATACCGGAGCATGTACACTGGTGTCTTTTTTTTACGTTATATCCGAGGGTTATGGGCTGTAGCTGAGGGCCTGATATATACCATGTTTATAAAGTCCAACATCTATAATGATGAGACCCGACCAAAAGGACTGGAATATTTGAGCGTCCGGACAGTAACATTGGACTACGGGACTACTAACCCGTGTGTGTACCTGGACATTTACGATGATGGAGATATCATTTGGGTGGACCGGGAATACCGGTGGGACAGTCGCGTGGAGAAGGTCCAGAAAACGGACAGCCAATATGGTGATGATATGGTGGAGTTCATGGGGAGCAATCCTGACCTGATGGCTGACATCATAGCTGACCCATCGGCAGCCAGCTTCATCACAGAACTGCGCGGTCGGGGCTATGTCGTGAAACCGGCTGAGAATGATGTGGAGGACGGCATCAGGGCTGTGTCATCCATGCTGTATCGTGGGAAGATACGAATACATGAGAGATGCACAGGTCTGATTACAGAGATGCGGTCATATGTCTGGGATGACAAGGCCAGGGAGCGCGGAGAAGAGAAACCTGTAAAGCAGATGGACCATGGACCGGATGCATTGCGATATTATATTTTCACGAAGTTACCGGAATGGAGGATAGGGATAAAATGATGGAAGTGTTTAGGGTAATTTCAAAAAATAGAAGCAATCGCCCTGTTCCTTTATTATGACATCAAGGCATTAAAATGTCATAATAAACGAGAAACAATAGAAGCAATTTATTTCTTGGCATGGGCGATTATCATGTATATAGCAGCAATTTATAGATAAGGGGAGCGATAAGAGATGTCAAAACGCAGGAACACCCGTCATGTGCGGGCAGACACAAAGCAGGCGCCCGTCACAACGATGGATGCCTTTTCTAATCCAATAGCGCGGCTGGGATACGGCACACAGGACCTACTGCAGGCCACGCAATACCCACTTACCCGTATGACCCAGAATTACCAGCTGCTGACCAGCCTGTATAGGGAGAACTGGATTGTCCAGAACATCATTGAGACGATACCGGGAGACATGGTCCGTAAGTGGTATACCATACAAAGCAATGTCGCCCCTGAATACATAGATGCCATGCAGCGGCTAGAACGCAAGGTGCACCTGCGCAAATCCCTCCTTGAAGGGCTATACTGGGGCAGACTGTATGGAGGCGCGGCTGGTATCATTATGATACGCGGTCAGGATGACCTTTCCTTGCCATTGGACTATGGCCTGGTACTTCCAGGATGCTTTCTGGGGCTCATGATACTGGACAGATGGAGCGGCATCTATCCGGAATTGGGACAGGTGACGGACCCATCGGACCAGGACTTCGGTCTCCCGGAATACTATACCATCCGGGATGAAGAGAGCGGCACGCTCATATCCAGGGTACACCATAGCAGGGTACTGCGTTTTGCTGGCCGGGAATTGCCTTACAACGAGAAAATCGCAGAGAATTACTGGGGAGAGTCAGAGCTTGAATCCATTTACAATGAACTGGTAAAGCGGGACAATGTATCCGCTAACATAGCATCTCTGACCTTCCGGGCCAATGTTAACTACATGGAAACAGACAGCCTGGACCAGATGCTTGCAACCAGCAATGCGGAGGCACAGCGCCGGTTCTGGCACACCCTCCAGGCCCAGAGCGTGATTGAAAGCAACTTCGGTACGCGCCTGGTTAACAAGGGTGATGTCATGCATAACACCCAGTATACATTCACGGGACTTCCGGAAGTATATGACAGGGTGATGATGGATGTGGCCGGGGCGGCAAAGACTCCCGTCACGAAATTGTTTGGACGGTCACCAGCTGGCATGAACGCCACGGGTGAGAGCGATATGAACAACTATTATGATTATATAGATGGTCTGCGCGAGAACCAGTTACGTCCAATTCTAGAGCGTCTACTTCCAATCATGGCCCTGTCAGCCTGGGGGATTGTTCCAGATGACTTGGGCATTGACTTCCCACCACTTCAGACCCCGGATTCAAACGAGGTTGCGGATATTGTAGAGAAAAAGACGCAGGCGATATTGGCATCCTATCAAAGCGACCTGATTGACGCTGCTACGGCCCTGAAGGAACTTAAGGCGCTGGCTGATGAGACCAGTATGTATAATACCATATCGGATGAGGCCATTGAGCAGGCGAAGGGCAGGACATACTCAGATTACAAGGTCATGCAGGACCCTATGGCAGGACTGACGCTTCCAAGTACGTTTGGGGAAGAGGTGGTTGAATAATGCCAAATCTTATAAGGCCTCCGGATAAACAGGATGCGACAAGGTTTCTGCGTATGCTGTTCTTACGTACTGAGCGGCGTCTGATAGCTGAAATCAATCGGAAACGTATGCAGGGGTATGTGGACTATGCGGAAGTAGCGGCTCTGAAGCGCACCCAGCAAATCCTTCAGGAGATGGTGGACGAGAGCTGGAACTATGTGCCGACAATGATAGAGTCCATCTTCTACCGGTCCGAGGCCGCGGCTAATGGGTATGCCAATGCGGCAGGGCTCACAGCCACGCAGATGGGGATTGTAGAGCAGCTGTCCAATAATCTGATTGGAGAGATAGTGGAAGCATCCACCATGGCGCAGAAGACAATGGAGGAAGTATTCCTGGTCGGAAAACGGCAGGAGGGAACATTACGGAATGCAGCCTTACAGGCAGTGGCAGAACAACAGGCAGCAGGTCATGGGACCAGTAAAGCAGCGTCCAGCATGGTCCAGGAGTTGGAGCGCAATGGGATAACATCCTTCGTGGATAAGTCAGGACGAAAATGGTCTTTGCAGGACTATTGTAACATGGCAACCCGGGCAACTGCCAGGCAAGCTGAGGTATCAGCCATCCTGACAGCGGACCCAGAGCATGACCTGTATAAGATTGTGAAGATTGGCAGCACCTGTCCGGTATGCGCCCCTTTGGAAGGCCGGGTGTACAGCCGTTCTGGGGATAATCCAGATTATCCGGCTTTGGCAAAGGCTTTTGGGAAGGTAGACCCAAATGGACCGGATGACCTAAGCAATACATACCTTAACATCCATCCAAACTGCCTGCATTCCCTGGTCAAGTATACAACCATGGGTAAAACGGATAAGCAGATTCAGAAGGACAAGGACTTCTCCAGCTTTGAAAAAAACCCGATTACAGTGGACCCACGAACCAAGAAGCAGATTGCGGCATATAAAGAGAAGGTAAGGAACCGACAGAAGCTGCTACGGGATTATAAGCAGCACCAGGAATACCGGAAAGTTCTTGGAAATGAGGTTCCGAAAGACATTGATGGGTTCCGGGATATGAAATATAACGATGTCCAAAAATGGAAGGAAGCTAAGGCGTTATTCAGAAAAACCAATGGATACAATAGAATCATTGCAAAAGAACCGGCCATAACAGCGGACCTCATGCAGGTGTCTAAGGATACCGGCATTAAAATGAGGGGGTTGAAAAAGCGCATTAAAGAAAGAGATTCTTTCCTGCGGAAAGTGAATAAAGAAAGCAAAAACAGCCTGGATGAATTTGAGATAAGAGACACTATTAATTCCACCAATGATGTGATACGATATACATATCAGGACAGTGCGTTGACGTTGGTAGATTCATATGGAACTGTAAAACAGGCCTTGAAGCAAAAGGGATATGAGATGGTCAGAGTGAAAAATACCTGGCTGGATAAAGGGAATCCTTACAATGGTATAAATTGTACCCTCAAAACACCTGATGGACAGTTGTTTGAAGTACAGTTCCACACACCGGAAAGTTATACTATAAAAGACCAGATGCATAAGGACTATGAAGCATGGAGGGTGCTGGAACCTTCATCTATGGAGGCTATCAATCTCAGAAGGAAGATGATGGAGCAATCACAAGGGATGGAAGTACCTATTAATATCAAGGAGGTAAAAAATAAATGAATGTGACATACTACCATATATTGGACCTTGATATGGTTGGTAAAGAAGAGGATTATGTTCCGTATCTTTACAAACCCGAAATAGGCTGGGTTGTGGATGATGGTAATGTCCTTATGGACAGAATTATGGGATATGATGTAGATGAGGCGGATAGTTCACCTTACAAGATTGGAAATAGTGATATCATGAATTTGGTGAAGGAAATCAGCGAAAGTGAGGTAAAAAAGATAATAGCGAAGTAGATACCATTGGCTGAATGCTGATGGTATTTTTATTGCGATATCGCAAAAGAAAGGAAAATATAAATGTTAGCATATTATGGCTATACGATAAGCCCCAACCAGATGGAGACGGTTGAGGGCTTTTTGATTTGCCGCAATGTGCCTATAGCCCGGACTGGCGAGATGGAATATCTGGAAAGCGAGTTGAAACAGGACGGGGACAGTTCCAAAATGGTGAAGGTATACCGTTCACCGGATGAGGTCTTTTCAGAAGCGGCCTTATCCAGTTTTGAGGGTAAGCCAATCACGGATGAACATCCGCCTGAACTTCTCACACCGGACAACTGTACCCAGTACTCCAGAGGGCATGCCCAGAACATCCGGAAGGGAGAAGGGGAATGGGAGGGGCATGTGATAGCGGACCTGCACATCCAGGATGAGGAATTAATCCGGGCGGTTCAGGGCGGTAAGCGGGAAATAAGCTGCGGATATGAGTGCAGCTACACGGAAAATGAGGATGGGACCTATTCGCAGCATGATATCCGGGGGAACCATATCGCCGTGGTGACACGGGGAAGGGCCGGGAAGCATGTTGCGATTTTAGATTCAAAGAAAAAGGTAGAGGCCGTGAAAAGGCCGGAAAGGAATGGGAAGATGAAGAAGAACAGTTTATTTTTCAAGTGGTTTGCCCAGGCGGCTAAGGATGCATCACCGGAAGAGCTGGAAACGATGGCGGCAGATGCGGCAGCGGCAATGGATGAGGGTGCGGCGCCACAGGAACCTCCTGCAGTGCCTGTACACAAAGAGGAGCCGCCGAAAGAAGGCGCGCAGGATTCATCCAGCCTTGACGGGAAACTGGATATGCTGATGGATATGATAAAGGGACTGGCAGGTGAAAAACCTGGAGTGCCTACTGAGAAGCCGGCCGAAGACCCACTGGACAGCCTGGTAAAGGAACTGACGGGGGAAGGCGGGGAGCCATCGGCTCCAACAACTGAGGCGAAAGTGGTTCCGGCAGAAGAACTGGATAAATCAGCATGTGCAGCAGATAAGGCAGTCATGGTAGCTGTCGTAAAGCAGCTCAGGCCGGTTATTGCAGGGATTAAAGATGAAGATACAAGGAAGGCCGTTACCGATTCCCTGGTATCCTGTCTGACCGATAAGGATGCGGTAAGCGATATTACGAAGATTGCCCAGGCGGCCCAAAAGAATGCGGCAAAGATGGCTGACCAGAAGCCACAGATGGATTTAGATGCGTATCAGGCTGCCTATGATGCCATGAATCCACACAAAAAGAATGGAGGTATGAAGTAATGAAAGGACAGGTTATCGGAAAGAACATGACACATGGCTATGCAGGTGATTATGCCAGACAGCCAGATATGATAGTGGATACCCATCCACTGGGAGGGAGTGAAGCGGTAGTGTTTGGCACTCCTCTTGTTTATGACAGTAATGAAAAGGTAGTGGCCTTCGGGGCTTCTGGAACGGCTGCTGATTTTGTGGGAATTGCTTCCCGCGAGTTTAAGAGCGCTACATCCTATCTTTCACAGTCCGCTGGAGAGTATAGGCCGGATGAAGCGGTGAGTGTGTTCAAGCGCGGATGTATCAACGTGTTGTGTAACGTAGGAACACCAAAATTAGGCGGAAAGGTATATATTCGCACTGTTGACAATGAGTCAATCCCTACAGGCGTTATAGGAGGTTTTGAAGCGTCTGAGGATTCTGGTAAGACCGTAGAACTTACGAACTGTGAGTGGCATGGTGGTAAGGACGCCAATAATGTAGCAGAAATCAGGATTATGTCCTGCAACAGAGCATAAGGAGGAAAAACACAATGAGCAAATTTCAGAGCATGGGGACCTTTGACGGTGGCGTGATATCATCCTCACCAACTGGTGCGTCCGCTCCACAGCGGTTCCAGACAATGGATTCGGCGGCAATTGCCAATGGAGGTGCGCTCCTGCAGTCCGAACTTGAAAAGAAGGATAACGTCATAAGGCAGCCCCTTACCAGTTTCACGTACAGCCGTGATATTCCAATGAGAGTGGGCGGCGGCTGGGCCGAGTTTGTAAGCGCCATGAATGTGGGGTATGGAGTGACCGGAGGAAGCGAGGATGGCCTGGTACATGCAGGCGGGGCCAACGGTATCCCGATGGTACAGGCTAATTTTGATAAGGGATTATTCAAAACCCATATTTTTTCTATCGGAATGAGAATCATGTGGGTGGATATGCAGCGCGAGAAACTGACTGGACGTAGCTTGGAAAGCATCCTGCGGGATGGAATCCGTATGGCCTATGATAAGCATATGGACGCTAATGTATACGTGGGCATCAAACGCTATGGTTCTACTGGCCTTATCAATAATCCGGAAGTCACCACGGCAAATGCTGCGGCAACCGGAACAGGTAGCTCCACGAAATTTAAGGATAAGACACCGGATCAGATACTCCAGGATATCAACGATGCCATTCTGGCTGTTTGGGAAACTGCGGAGTATGACAGGGATGCGGTCCCGAACCATATCATCATGCCATACGAACAGATTAATTACCTGGCAACCACGAAGGTGACGGAACTGGCCGAGAAGACAATCCTGCAGTTCCTGCTGGATAACAATGTGGCCAAGACTAACGGTAGTGACCTGTATATCGGGGGATGTTCCTGGTGTAAGGGTGCCGGCACGGGTGGGAATGACCGCATGGTGGTATACATTAACAAAGAACGGTATGTGGCTAGCGATGAACTGGCCCCATTAAGCCGTGCCATGACACAGCCGAACGCGGAGAATGTGTGCTATGACACAGCATACATGGCAAATATATCTGAGGTGCAGATGTATTATGAGGACATCATGCGCTATGTGGACGGAATCTAAGGGAGGGTAGCCATATGTTCATAAACAGTAAAAAATGTTTTGAAATCCGCGAGGGAGACCAGAAATTGCTTATCCCCCGCAATTTTATCGGTACTATTCCTGATTGGGCATCAAAGCACTGGATGGTACAGGCAGCCATCCATGACGGATCCATTGCCACGCCGGATAATACAGCGGATAAGGCGCTGGAAGCAGCGGACACGGACGCTGGAGAAAAAGCAAAAGAGTACGATATCAGACCAGAGGTAGCGGACACGGACGCTGGAGAGCAGGCAAAGCAGACCGGAAGGAAAGTGAAAGGTTAATGAGGGACGGGAATGGATGGAGCACAATTAATGGAGTGATAGCTGCAGCGGCCAATATGCCAGCGCTGGGTGAAAAGGGTACATACACATCTGTGATGTTCCTGGCAGATTTCCCACAGTTTAAAAGGTCCGGAGAGTCTGAGGGCAAAAGCCTGGTACCGGACCCCATACTGCAGCTGTATGTGGATAATGCAAATTCCACCATCCTTCCCAGCCGGTACCATGACATGTGGAGATACGCCGCCGGGCTGTTTGTGGCTCACTACAGCACGCTGTATCTTAAGACCTATTCGGAGGGCTCCCCATCGGCTGCGGCTGCGGCAGCCAAAGGCCAGCAGACCGGGTTGATTAAAGAGGCATCCATGGGAGATACCTCCATCAGCTATGATAATGAGGCGGTTACGGTGGCAATGGCAAAATGGGGAGCCTGGAACTCCACGCAGTACGGTCAGCAGCTGGCCACTATGGCCCGCATGATCGGGATGGGAGGAATGTATGTTATTTGATAATCCAATCTTTAAAGGATGGTATACGGATACGGTTGACATATACCGCGTAGTCCCAGACAAAGAAGGAAACCTGACGAAACAGAAGCGACAGAAGCAGAACACGGCCCCCATCCCGTGCAGGGTATACAGTTCTAAGCGAGACGGTCCTATTATGGGAGTGACAGCCGCAAAGGAACGGTCCATGGAAAAGATGGCGTGTGACCTGTCAGTGGATATCATGGCTGGTGATGAGTTAAGGATTGTCCGTGGCGGGAACCTGGGGCACGCAAACCAGGCAGATCGGTATTTCGCCGGTGAGCCGCAAAGATACTATGACCCGGTGGGCGGTGCTCTTACTGGTCTGGAGCATCAGAAGGTAGGCCTGCTGAAAGATGAGATTGTGAGGTGAATGCATGTCAAGTTTTGGAAGCCAGATGCGCAAGCGACTGGAAGAACTTCATAAGGCAGGGCAGGATGTGCCGAGGATTATGGCCGATGTGGCCGAAGGCGCTATGATCGCAGCAGTGGAAAAGGCTACGGAAAGGACCCCTCCAAACGGAGGCGCCCCTATTTCTGGTACCGGGACCCGGTCTGGTGAATTGGCGCAGCATTGGTCAACAGACAGTGTGACGAAACCAGTCATCTCGGGTGCCAGTGTGAGGACAACACTGGCTAATAACATACTATATGCATCCTATGTCAATGATGGGCATCGGATGGACCAGCATTTTGTACCGGGATTGATAATCAACGGGAATATGCTGGAAAAGGTAAATCCATCCATGGGTGGGATTACCGTTGGAACCAGGACAAAGTATGTGGAGGGAAAATACATGAAAGAGGCGGCCATTGGAAAGTACCGCGATGTGGTCCGTATGGAACTGGGAAAACGTGTGAGGGAGGCGTTCAGATGATATTCACATTAGAGAACATTATAAATAGCCTGGCCGGAGTACTTACAGCACAGTATCCGGATTATCCGGTATATGCCAGCCCAAACCAGCAGGGGACAGACTACCCTTGCTTTTTTATTTTTTTCATGCCTTCCAAAATTGAAAAGCATATGAATGATAGGTTCCTGCGTGACCTGGGTGTTGATATCGTGTTTGTGCAGCAGCGTAATATCGTAAATGGAAATGCGGAAATACAGGCCATAGCAGAGTACCTGGATGGGATGTTGGAACTGTTTGATTATGCAGACAGTAGTGGAGGGACAGCCAAGATACGTACCTTTGAGCGGCAATGGCAGACAGAGGATGATGAAATGCACTATCAATTCCATATCCGGCAACGGGTAAGCGCCCCAAGAAACAATGAACTGATGCAGATAATGGAGGAAAACAATGCCAGCATCAAATAAAATTAAAGGCCCTATTGCGATATCGCAACAGAAGAAGCTGAAGAAATATCCGACCGACAAATTACTGCATAGTAAGGTCCTGTCAGGATATCAGCCGGATTTTGCCAGGGCAATCCTGCAGGAGCCGGAATACACCATAGAGGACGCGAAGGCGGCCCTCGACAAAGTTTTGAAAGGAGGTAAGTAGACATGGCAGGAGGTACATGGACAAATCAGAACAAAATGCAGCCCGGTGTGTATATCAATGTCAAATCCAAAGGCAACATCAATACCAATGTTGGGAATAAAGGCATTGTGGCAATCGCAGAACCCCTTTCCTGGGGACCTGTGGAAACCATTAAGGAAATATTGCCTGGTGAAGATTTAAGACCATATATCGGTTATGATATCACGAGTCCCAAGGCCTTATTTTTGCGAGAAATGATGAAAGGAAGCGATGTCAGTGCAGGGCCTAGTAAAATCCTGTTGTACAGGCCTAAGGGAAGTGGCGGAAAGAAGGCAACGGTTACATCGGGAGCCCTGACCATCACGGCGCTGTATGAAGGTATCAGGGGAAATGACATCTCTGTTATCGTGCAGGAACAGGCCGACCAAGCTGGGGCATTTGATGTCAGTACTGTAATTGATGGGACCATAGTTGATGAACAGGCTATTAAAAAGCTGGATGACCTGAAAGCAAATACATGGGTAACGTTTGATGGAACAGGAACTGATATAACTGAAACAGCTGGGGTCACATTGGCAGGGGGAACCGACCCAACTATATCAGCATCTGATTATGCAGCATTCCTGACAGCCATTGAACCTTACCAATTTGATACATTGGTCTATGATGGCACTGATAATACGACTATACAGGCGATTGCAGCATTTGTGAGACGTGTATCAAACAGCATTGGTCAGAAATGCCAGGCTGTAATGGCCAATGCACATACGGTAAACAGCGAGTGGGTGATATCCGCAAAAAATGGGGTCAAGCTGTCAGATGGTACGGCGTTGACTGCACAGCAGGTCACATGGTGGCTGGGGGGTGCGGAGGCAGGTGCAAGATATAACCAGTCGTTGACGTATGCACAATATCCGGATGCGATTGAGGCTAACCCGAAACTGACTGATGGGCAGATAACAGCAGCCATACAATCTGGCGAGATTGTGTTCATTGACACATTTGGTTCCGTCAAGGTATGCACAGATATCAACACACTGACATCTTACAGTGTGGACAAAGGCCAGGAATTTTCCAAGAACCGGGTAATGCGGGTGCTTAACCAGTTCTGCAACGATGTATATAAACAGTTCAGCCTATACTACATCGGAAAGACTGATAATACTGAAACCGGGCGCAATCTTATGAAGGGATGGATTGTAGGCTATCTGAACGAGATACAGGCCGGCAACGGTATCCAGAACTTTGTCGCAGATGATGTACAGGTGAGGGCAGGAAGCAGTGTTGATTCCGTACTGATTGATGTTGCCATCCAGCCGGTGGACAGCATAGAGAAGATTTACATGACAGTGACGGTATCCGTTAACACTGCCGCGCAATAAGGAGGTAGAAAATGTTTCTGTTAGAACGTGATGCCCTTAATGGTAAATCCGGGAGTGGATTCATGACCATCGATGGGGAAAACCATGAAATGTTTGGCCTGAAGAAATTCCAGTCAAATGCAGAATTTCAAGAGAGCGATTTTAAGGTAGTGGGGACGACTCTGGTACAGAAGAAAACAACCGGGGTTTCCCTAAGTGGGTCCATGACGATTTATTACGGGAGTCCGTATTTTTTAAGGCTCCTGCAGGAGTATTTAAGGACCGGGAAGTTGCCATATTTTACTATCCAGATAACCAATGACGACCCAACAACCAATGTTGGGACCCAGACCGTAGTATTCTACAATGTGAAGCTTCAGAAGCTTCCTGTGGCCATGTTGGATGCAGATTCGGATTTCCTGGAGATGGAAGTGGGATTTTCATATACTGGAATTGAGGTCCTGAACTGGTTTAATGACCCAACACAATTAGGAGGATGATAGCATGTCAAATATTAAGGCTTTTTTACAGCCACCAATCATGAATGAGACTAAAGAGGTGATTATTTCCGAACGGTTTAAGGATGAGGAAGGGAACGTTGTACCTTTTGTAATCAGGATTATTGATCAGGAAACCAATAATAAGCTGACCACAAAAGCAACCAAGAGGGAGAAAATTAACGGACAGATTGTCCGGGAATTGGATAACGTGAAATACGGGAAGCTTCTGGTGGACGCCTGTGTCGTATCCCCTAATTTTAAGGATTCGGAACTGTGTGATTATTACAAGACAGCTGACCCACTGGATGTGCCGGGTAGGATGTTATCTTCGGGGGAATATGGAAAACTCGTCAGGGAAATTAATAACTTCAATGGTTTCATATCAACGGATAATGAACTTAATGAAGTAGAGGAAGAAGCAAAAAACTAATTGCTGGGGACACACTGGATTCAAGGCTGTGTCAGTATATGCTTTGCCAACATGGTGTGTTCCCCACGGATGTTGTTAACAGGGGCCTTAAAGAAAAACTTCTGATGTGGGAGCTGATTAAGAAGGAGGCGAAGGAGGTGAAGCATAAATAATGGGTGTAATAAATGAGACTTTTGTCCTGACGGATAATTTTTCCTCTACTTTTAAAACATTTGAGGCAGCCGGGAACCGCACCCTGAACCAGATTGTCACGTTGGACAAGAGCGTGTCGGATTTATTCAATAAAAATTCTGGGGAAACCGTTACGGCAATACAAGATATAAATACATCTCTTTCCACAACTAACCAGCTCCTCCAACAGGCGAATAACGCATCATTCATGTTAGGGCAGAACCTTACACATGCCATGGGGCAATCTGCAGGGGCCATCATAGGGGCAATCCGTCAGCTGGGCAGCCAGATGCAGCAGACGAATCAGACGTTGCTGCAGATTACTTCCAACCAGCAGCAGGTCGTCTCCAATCAGCAGGCGCACACCCAGAGTGTCAAGGAAACCAACAACGAGGCAGGGAAACTACTGTCCACATTCAGACGAATATTAGCGGTCACCGGTGCAGTCAAACTTACCGAAATGTTTTTGGGAACAGCTGATTCACTGTCCCAGGTAAACGCGAAGCTGAACCTGATAAACGATGGACTCCAATCCACGGAAACACTCCAGGACATGATTTTCGCATCAGCTCAGAGAACACGGACCTCCTATCTGGATACCGCAAATGTTATTACAAAAATAGGTCAGAATGCCAAGGGTGCATTTTCCAGCAATGCGGAACTGATTCAGTTTGCCGAAAACCTGAATAAACAGTTCATCATTGCAGGGGCGAGCCAGCAGGAAATTGCTTCCGCCTCCCTACAGCTCACACAGGCATTAGGGTCCGGGGTCCTCAGAGGAGAAGAACTGAATGCAGTATTTGAGTCAGCCCCCAATATAATCCGCACGATTGCTGACTATCTGGGGGTAAGCGTGGGAGAGATAAGGGGGTTGGCTTCGGATGGGGCCATCACTGCTGAGATTGTAAAAAATGCAATGCTTAAGGCTACCGATGATATTGAAAAAAATTTCAGGGATATGCCCATGACATTAAGCCAGGCTTTTACGATGGGAAAGAATGAAATCCAGAAGAGCCTACAGGATAGCTTTGAGGGGTGGAACAAGTATCTTCAGACAGATGAGGCACAGCAGGCAATGACAAGGTTAATTAATCTCTTTTCTCTGGCAGCTAAAGTTGGTGTTGGAGCCTTAAGCATTATTGGGAAAGGTGCACTTTGGGTATCGAACAACCTGGATTTTATTATTCCAGTTCTGGCAGCCATTGGGATTGCCTTCGTGATACTACAGGCACAGGCCATTGCAACGGCGGCAGCCAACATAGGAGGGGCGCTTGCGACAGCTGCAGCCTGGGCAGTTGCTAACTGGCCGATTCTATTGCTGATTGCGGTACTGGCCGGGGCTCTTATAGCAGCCCAACAGTTTGGTTTTGGAATGCAGGAAGTAGGCGGATGGGTAGGGCAGGTATTCGGCATGATTTACGCGGTTGGATACAATATATTTGCTACACTTTGGAATGTCATTGCATCCTTTGCGGAGTTTTTTGCCAATGTATTTAATGACCCAGTAGCTGCAATTGCGCATCTGTTTGCAGATGCCTTGGATGCCATTCTAAGCATGGTGGAAACTGTTGCAGGTGCCATTGATGCACTTACTGGAAGTAACCTGCAGGGAGCTGTTTCGGGATTCCGGGATAACCTTAGTAGCTGGGTGGATAATACATTCGGGGAAAATGCCATCCAAATTAAGCGTATGGCAAACTTGGATGTAGGTGCAACTGCAGCTGAATGGGGCAAATACGGCGCTGATTTAGGCTCTAAGCTGGATAATATGGATATCAGTCTTGATTCCCTGAAGGATACGTTCGGAGGGTTTGATGCATCTTCCATCCCAGCGGCCGGTGACTTGGATGTGGGGGATGTAGACCGGGTAAAAAAAATAGATGGGGATGTCAACCTGTCGGATGAGGATATAAAGCTATATCGTGACCTGGCTGAACGGAGATATATGAACAACGTGGAGCTTCAGACACTGGCTCCGCAGATTTCGGTATCCATTCCGGAATCCGCTGCGAAAAACCTGACCTCAAAGGATATCGCGGATAAGCTTAAGGTATTGCTCATCCAGCAGGCTGCAGCGCACACATCGGTATCACATGGATAGATAGGAGTATACGTACCATGGCAAAAATCAAAAATGGCTGCTCCATATATATAAAATTTGGAAGCAGGAAGGTAAAACTGCCTGTAAATCCAGAAGAGATAGAAATCAAGTACCCAACTGACCACAAGACATATTCTGTAATCGGTATTGGTGAGATAGTGGTTCCCAGGAAACCATCATTAAAGGTGGTTTCCTGGGAAAGCTTTTTTCCTTCATCTGCGGACGACCCTTATGTCAATGGCAATGCAAAGGCCCCAGAAGACTATGTCGAATATTTTGAGAAAGCATTAAACAAGAATCAGAAATGCCGTCTAATCATATCCCGTTCAGGGCTCTATGACACCAATATCCGATGCATCATCAGCGATTTTAAGACAAAGGATAAGGGCGGTGAACCGAATGACATCTATTATGAGGTGGAATTGACCGAATATAAGAACTATGAGCCGGAGGTGGTGTCAATCATCACCACGTCTGCCACGCCACTTGCTGATGCCCCGGAAGCCACTACTGAGGTAGCGCGGGAGGTGGAAACACCAGTGTTGCGGGTAGGTGCCCCCTGTATTGCCAATGGAAAGTATTGGAGTGACAGTTATGGGGCAAAGCCTTATGGCACGGCAAATAACTTAAGTACAACCGTGACCCGGATAGTAGAAGGGAATCCCTATCCAGTACATATTGGCTCATATGGCTGGCTGTCCGCAGACCAGCTGCAGATAACGGGGTGATACGATGGATAGTTTTTCTTTGCGGGTCCAGACCGTTGGTCCTGCCCCTGGTGGGGCCACACAGACCACAATTACTGAATATGCAAACATTATTGAATCAGCCGAACTTACTACAAACCGTTTTGATTCTCCTGCCAAGCTGGTGTTTTCGTGTGTTGATGCTCCTTTGATTTCGGAAGGAAGTTCGGTGGAACTTACGGTAGATGGGATAAGGATGTTCAAGGGATATGTATTTACAATTACAGAGAATCAATTGGGGGAATCAGAGTACACCGCATATGACCAGCTGCGATATCTGAAAGCGAATGCAAGTTATACTTTCATTAATATGACCTTGGCGCAGATTATCCAACAGATTGCGGCTGATTTCGGATTGACAGTTGGGAAAATGGAAGATACAGGATATGTTTTTCCATGTCTTATCAAGGAAAATGAATCCTGTCTGGATATCATTTTTGGTGCATTGTCTGAGACAATCATCCAAACAGGAAAGATATATAATTTTTACGATAATGCCGGAGCATTGACCTTGGTTGAAGCGAAGGACATGTTCGTCACAACTGTAGTGGGAGACAGGAGCCTGGCAACGGAATATACTTACAGCCGGGATATTGATTCCGACACATATAACCGAGTGAAGCTGGTACGGCCCAATAGTGAGACTGGGAAGGCGGATACCTACATCTACGAGGATACGGAAACCATATCCAAATGGGGACTACTCCAGTATTACGATGAGGTGGATGAAAACCTGAACGAGGCACAGATTGACCAGATGTGCAAACAGTATCTCCAGTATTATAACCGGGTAGTGCAGACATTGACCATGGATAATGTTATTGGGGTCCCGGGAATCAGGGCGGGGACCATAGTGCCTGTCCGGATAAGTAGGATTCAAGATTTATCCATGTCCAGGCTGGTGCTTACCGAAAAGGTTGTACACAGCTTTGAGGCAGATGACCATATCATGAGTATCGAGTTTAAGGATTTCCAACAGCTGGGAGGGATAAATATTGTCTGAATTGATTGACGTGTTGAATATGATTGTACAGGATAATACTAAGGCAAATAAGCAAACCGACATAGTGTATGGTACGGTCTCATCCATTGCCCCACTAACCGTCAAGCTGGATGACACAATGCTTCCGGTTCCGGATGTGGCACTGGTCCTGACGGAAAACGTAAAATCCAGGTCAGCCAAGGTACAGGGGGGAGGCGGTGGTACTGTTGTGATTAATGAGGGACTGGCCGTAGGCGATAAGGTGGTCATGCTTAGGGTTTCACACGGGAACAGATACATCATTCTATCGAGGGTATAAGGAGGCATGATATGGCAACATTGCCGGAGGGGGTAGGGCTGGACACTTCATTGACGTATGTAGACAGACCTACAAATACATTCATGATTGACTGGTCATCCAGACAGATTAGTGGGATGGGTTCCGGGCTTGCTGCCATGCGGCAGGCGGTGGACATCATCCTGAATACGGAGCGGTTCCGGTGGCAGATATACAGCCCTAATTTTGGGGTTGAGTTAGAGGAACTGATTGGCGAAGAATATGATTATGTAGCCAGTGAGATTGCGAGGCGGGTGGAGGACGCATTTTCTACAGACAGCAGAGTGCTGTCCGTAGGGAATTTCGTTTTTACAGACCAGGGGCAGGGTGTCCTAAAATGCGTATTTGATGTAAGTACAATTTTTGGCCCGGTACAGGCAGAGGTAACGGTATGATAGATTTTAGTGGAAAAACGTATGCAAATATATTATCAGACCAGCTGTCCAGGGTGCCTGATGATTTGGACAAGAGGGAAGGCTCTATTATCCAGACAGCCCTTGGACCGGTAAGCTGGTATCTTGAAGGGGTATATATGGACATGCAGCGGTTACAGGACAATGTCTATGCAGGAACAGCGGGTGGAGAAAGCCTTGACCGGATTGCTGAAGCATATGGAATTGCACGAAAACCCGCTACCTATGCACATAAGCAGGGTGTTTTCAATGTCCAGGTCCCAATTGGGTTCAGGGTATCTGCAATTCAGGAAGAACACATCATATATCGGGCAGTTGGATATATAGGGGTCCTGGATGGCTCACACACGTATGACATGGAGTGCGAAAAGCAGGGAGAGATAGGGAATGGATATACTGGACAGCTGCTCCCAATTGACCATGTTCAAGGGTTGACCTCCGCAATGCTCACTTCAATTCTTATAGCAGGTAGCGAAGAAGAGAGCGACAACGCTTTGAAGGCGCGCCTGTTGAATGTGATACAGAAACCGTCCACCAGTGGCAACCGGTATGATTATTATAACTGGGCCATGGAGTGTGAGGGCGTAGGCGCGGCCAAAGTCTTTCCACTGGCCAACGGACCGGGGACAGTCAAGGTCATCATAGCGGATGCCAACATGTCGGCTGCAGGTACCGGCGTACTGAAGATGGTACGGGAGCATATCGAGGAGCTACGCCCCATCGGCGCGGATGTGACCGTGGCATCTGTCGTGGAAAAGGCGGTCAATGTATCAGCTGGAATCAAGCTACAGGCAGGCATGAACCTGGGTGTCGTCCAGAATGCATTCCAGGCTGCACTGACTGAGTACCTGCACAAGGAGGCCCTGGATTTGTCCTATGTGAGCCTGGCAAGGGTCGGGAACCTGCTGCTGGGGACTGAGGGCGTGGAGGATTACTCAAATCTGTTGCTTAACGGCGTATCCGGTAACGTAGCCTTAACAGAGGATGAGATTGCAGTGACTGGAACAGTTGCATTGGAGGTGATGTGATGCAGGTGAGTACGTTCTACGAGAAGCTGAACAAGGTTGATGGGAACATATATGTCGTGGAGGAGGAAATCCACCTTACCAATGGCGTGTATGAGGCGGAGCTGCAGCATGATAATATTAACGAGGCTACGTTTGCGGTATTCACCGGCCCGAAGCTTACAGGAACCCGCTTGGAAACATATACCCTGTCTACACCCAGCCTGGCGCCATGGAAACGGATTGTCCGGGTGTATGCAGACGTACCGGTGGCCTACATCAGTTATGAGACGGATGGGGACACTGTTGAGGGAGACGATATCAACCGAGTCCAGGCAGCCGTTGTAGAAACGCAGAAGGCGCTGAATACGGAAGAAGCGCGTGCCTTGTCTGCTGAGATGGAACTGAATGGGCGGATTGATACAGAGGTCAAACGGGCAGAGGATGCAGAACTGACTTTAAGGAATAACCTGGCCAGTGAGATTACGAGGGCGAAGGCTGCCGAGAAGTCAATTGGTGACGCTGTTAATACGCACATCAGTAATAAAAGTAATCCCCATGGGGTGACAAAGTCCCAGGTGGGACTGGGAAGCGTACCCAACGTGGCAACCAATGACCAGGTACCGACCTTTACGCAGGCAACCACTCTTGACAATCTTACCAGCGGAGAAAAGCTGACTGTTATGTTGGGAAAAATTGCGAAGGCAATCGAGGATTTTATCACTCACAAGGCAGATGCGGTCCAACACATCACGGCAACGGAACGGACCAACTGGAATGATGCCAATAGCAAGAAGCACTCCCACAGCAACAAGAGCATTCTTGATACGGTTACCCAGGCTATGCTTGAAAAGCTGGAAGGGATTGCGGAGGGAGCAAATAAGTATGTGCATCCCACCACGGCAGGAAATAAGCACATCCCTTCCGGTGGTACTAGTGGACAGATACTAAGATGGAGTGCTGATGGGACCGCGGAGTGGGGCGCTGACAGTAACAGCGACACCAAGGTGACGCAGACCAATACAACCGGCAGCGCAAATTACCGGATAGTGCTGTCTGGAAACGCCAATGACAGTACGGAGACCAATACAGCCCGTAAATCTGCAAATTTCTGGGCAAACCCTGCAACTGGCGAATTATACGCAAAAGGATTTCGACGGACAGACATAACCGGGCAGACTTTGGATATCAACACCCTAAATCTTTCTTCTGGTGCCCCTTGCATTATGAGATACATTGAAAAGAGCGACGGCGGCGCTACAAATATCACCAATATTCCTGTAGCGGGAAAACCGTTCCTTCTTGATGTGGAACTGATACGCTGGGTATCAGCAGCAGATTATATTACAATGCAAACTTTCCGGAATGCTGCGAACCCGGCAAATGAGTATGTGCGTTTCTGCAAGAACGGGACATGGAATGACTGGACCACAAGAGTATTTTCCGATACCGAATACTCCCATCCCAGCAGCGGTGTAACAGCCGGAACCTACCGGAGTGTCACAGTCAACGCCCAAGGCCATGTCACAGCCGGCACAAATCCAACCACCCTGGCCGGATATGGCATCACGGATGCGGCTGCCAAAAACCATAACCATGACATCACCTACCTTAAAAAGGGTGCCGTCACCTGGAATGACTTGAAGGGGGTGTAAGGCATGTATGGTAAGACATTATACGGCCGTGGCCAGTACTCTCAGGAAGGCTCAAGCAACGTTGTCCCGGAAAAGTACTTTGTGGACCTGGCGAGGTATGCGCCGCCCTTTCTGGCGGAGCTCCGAGAGATGGCGGAAATATATCGGACGCAGGGCTATGAGGTGGGGCAGCTGCAGCATGACCTGGAAGAGCTGATTGACCAGTGTTACATTGTGACGGCCACCTGGGGACTATCAAGATGGGAGCAGATGCTTGGCGTGGCCACTAATATGTCCCTTACATACGAGCAGCGCCGGGAGATACTGATGGCAAAGCTTCGGGGCCAGGGGACCACAACCAGAAAGATGATAGAGGATACGGCTGCGGCATTCAGCGGCGGCGAGGTGAAGGTGATTGAGGATAACCCCCGACACCTTTTTATTATCCAGTTTGTGGGGATTAAGGGAATACCCAGGAACATGCAGGCATTTATTTCCATGCTGGAAGATATTAAGCCGGCACATCTGGCTTACCGTTTTGAGTACCGGTATACCACATGGAACGAACTGAAACCATACATATGGAACCGTCTTGGGGACATGACCTGGGATGACGTAAGGACATTAAAGGAGGCATAGAATATGCAGTTAACACCTAACTATAATCTGAAAAAGCCGGAAGGTACGGACCCGGTTGATATACAGGATTTCAATGACAACGCAGATTTGATAGATGCGGCGCTGAAGAAGAAGGCAGAATCCTCAGGCGGGGATATATCTGAGATGACAGTAAAGACACTGGATGACATAACCACGGAATTCCCGGTCCCAGAGGCTGGCGAAAGTACAAAGACTTTTCTTGGGAAAGTCAAAAAGTTTTTCAGTGATACCAAGAACTGGATGACCGGTGTTTGTTTGATTGGCCAGATAGTGAATAACTGCGTGACTAACAACGCAAAATTGCCGCTGTCGGCTGCCCAGGGCAAGGTGCTAATGGAGCTTTATACTGTGCTCAATACCGATAAGAACCCGAAGATAACACTTGCCGAGTACAGCAATAATTTTGTGATATCTCCCACAACCTGGACTACCGCATTCAATTTGTGGCTTTCGCCGGGACTATATATAGTAAAACATTCAGTACTCGCACCGAATGGTGTCAGCAGTATTTCCTTAAATATGGAAGTTCCGGGGGTCGGTGAGCAGCAGACAGATCGAGGCGATAATACTGGTGTCAGGGGGGTAATCGGTACCAATATTTATTATTTACCATCTGGCGGTACCTATATCGGGAGCGTGTACGTAAACCATAACACGACGGCTACAGCCAATAATAATCTTAAAATACTGAAGCTGTGGTAACCAGGAATGGTAATTGAATCTTGGCAGGGAGTAATATATTTGCTATAATAAAATATTACAGATGATAAATAACTTGGAGGTGTTTATGGAAAGTTGTGGCAACAGACGAAATTCGACTATTGATATATTACGGGTTCTTTTTGCAGTTGTAATAGCTCTTTTTCATATTGCAGAGGTATATCCTTTACAAATATCTAATAAAATCAGCCTTTTCGCACAAGGGGCTATTGGTGTTGAATTTTTTTCTGTAGTGACAGGGTTTTTAATGGGGCAGTCTGTAAAGAAAAGACTGGAAGAAAAATCATTTGAAATAGGAAAAGAAACGGCTTATTATGTTGGGAGAAAATACATTAAGATTTTTCCATACCACCTTTTTTCATTTGTTATATCGTTGTTCTTATATCTCCTTTGGAATTCAAACTCGCTATTTGATAAGGTAAGGATTGTATTTTTTTCTTTCAGTGATTTGTTTATGCTTAACATGACCGGGCTCTATAGCTTGAAATTAAATGTACCGGCATGGTATTTATCGTCAATGTTTATTTCCCTGCTGATTTTATACCCTGTTATCAGAGCGAAATATGATTTGTTTGTGCATGTGCTTTCTCCGGTATTTGTTCTTTTTTGTGCGGGATGGATGTCGCTTACGACTGAAAGCATGAGAGGCATTGAGATGTGGTGCGGAATTATGTACAAAGGTACATTGAGAGTTGGAATGGGGATTGCATTAGGCAGTATCTGCTTTGAAGTTTGTCAAGTGATCAGAGGGAAAAAGTTAACACCTAAAGTAAAGACAGTATTGTCCATATTAGAGATCACGGGATATGCAGTAACTTTCCTGTATTCCTGTATGAATTTGTCAGAGCAAGGATATTTTGTGATATTTTTTATTATTGCAGCTTCTATAACTCTAACTTTTAGCAATGTGACGGTAACCAGAGATATTAATTTTTTGAGGGGTAAGGCGAAACTGGAAAATCTTAGTTTAGCTATTTTTCTTAATCAGACATACTGTGCAACAATTATAAAACACATTATAAATCAGTATAATTTAAAAATTAAGAATATTATTATAGTTCTAATATACTTATTTATGGTATTTGTGTCATCAGCTTTATGCTTAATCGTTGTTAATGGAGTTAAACGAAAAACAATGAGAACGTGTTAATAGAAACTGTAGTTTAGGGGACCGCAAGGTCCCCTTTATGATACACAAAAATAAGAAAGAAGGTAATTCAATGGAAAAAATAAGAATTGGAAAGGAAGAACAGCTGTATGAGATCAAAAGCATCCAGCCAGTATCATCCAGTGTCATGCAGATTGAGTTTGCAGGCTCAGTCCCTATCACTTGGGGAGACATTACCATCTACACAGCCGGTGGTGATGAGGCGACGACCCTGACCGGCTATGAGACGGTATATCGGGATGAGGGGCAGATCCTCTATCTATCAAACGATGGTAGCGTATACAACCCTCCTGTGCCGCCAGAACCGGTAGATCCACCGGAGCCCTATGTACCAACCCTGGAGGAACTGCAGGCAGGCAAGCGCAGGGAGGTGGCAGCGGAGTGCGAGAGGCTTATTTATGCCGGAATCAATGTAACGCTGGCTGATGGCAGCGCGGAACACTATGCGCTGACCATCGAGGACCAGCTTAACCTGTTTGGCAAGCTGAGCCAGATAACTGCCGGGGCAACGCAGCTGGAGTACCACGCCGATGGGCAGCCCTGCCGATATTATACGGCGGCGGACATGCAGGCAATCATCCAGGCGGCCATGTGGCATGTATCCTATCACACCACGTACTGCAATGCACTTAACATGTGGATTGCCGGCAGCCAGACCGCGGATGAGGTAGCACAGATATTTTATGGTGCTGATGTGCCAGAGGAGTACCAGAGCGAGGTGCTTAAGACATATCTGACACAGATAGCCGGGCAGATGGGAGTGAGCACGGATGGGGCACAGACGGAACGATAAGTATGTCATATTGTGGGCCGTTGGAGGACTGATATACATAAGCCTGGAAGCCATTTGGCGGGGACATAGCCACTGGACTATGTTTATCCTGGGTGGCATCTGTTTTGTCGCTCTGGGGCTGATTAACGAGGTATTGCCCTGGGATATGCCCCTATGCCAGCAGGTGATTATTGGAGCCTGCATTGTGACAGTGTTGGAGTTTGCGACTGGCTGTGTGGTCAACCTGTGGCTGGGATGGAACGTGTGGGATTACAGCAGCCTGCCGGGCAATATCCTGGGTCAGGTATGTCCGCAATACTGCCTGCTTTGGATGCCGGTAAGCCTGGCCGGAATTGTGCTGGATGACTGGTTACGGTATTGGTGGTGGGGCGAGGAGCGGCCGTATTATAAAATATTATAGAAAGGTGAGGTTAATGAAAATGAAAAGAGAATATGTAATTACAGTACAGGGGGCGCTGGCAGCAGCTGGTGCCTTTTTAAGTGCGAAGCTAGGAATCCTTTATCCGGTGCTGTGCATCCTAA
>ERZ791895.193-NODE-193-length-60161-cov-52.416248_pt1 | contig 60161 bp, 58 predicted proteins | sample MGYA00510153_ERZ791895 | MGnify/ENA primary metagenome ERZ791895 (study PRJEB30046, sample SAMN00792064) | human gut metagenome | study: EMG produced TPA metagenomics assembly of the A metagenome-wide association study of gut microbiota in type 2... | reverse complement strand
GGCACAAAAATATCGGCGGCATCTTCCAGAGCTTTGACAACCTCACCTACCGGGAACGCTATGACGGCATGGCCCAGGCCCTCCGGGAGCACGGGCTGGACTGCCGTCCCGGCCACATGCTCTTTGACGTTAACCCGGAGGATATGGGGACTACTCCCGGCCGGATCCTGCAGCTGCTCCAAAAACCCGACCGCCCTGAGGGGATCTTTGCCTGCAATGACATGACCGCCTTCAATATCTACCGGGCCTGTTATATACTTGGGCTGCGGATTCCGGACCATTTGTCCGTATTCGGCTACGATGACTGTATCATGGCCAATTTTGTGACGCCGCCCCTGTCAACGGTCAGCGTCCCTGTCCGCAAGCTGGCGGGAACCGCCATTGACTTCATCCATGGTTATCTGGAATCCGGCGTCCGGGCAGAGCTTCCCATATTAAAAGCTTCCCTGATTATCCGCAATTCCGTGCGCAACCTGAATTTGGATTAGAGCGTGTTCATATCCTTTCCCGGATACACCATCACCAGCTGGGCGCTGCCTTCCGGCCGGATTTGGTATGTCTCCACCCCGGCTGCAATCAGGAAGCTGTCCCCTGCCTTCAGACTGAGCACCTGTCCATTCTGTTCCATGGCGCAGCTTCCGGCACACACCACACCCAGATTGAATTTTTGGTTATGTCTTACCAAAGCCGGTGCGGTCACCTCCAGTTTTTCCACAAAGAAGCAGGAGGTCAGGGTTTCATCCACCAGGCGCACCCGCCGGAAGGCGTCTGTTTCCTCCAGTACCCGGGGCTCTATCCTGCATTTTTCCATGATTTCTTCTTTGGAATACTCTGTATAATCAAAAATATCCAGGCAAAAATCCAGCCCCCGTCCCATGAACCGGCCGTCCTCCGGCACAACGATTCCCTCACGTTCAAATTCGCACCGCACCACCAAATCAGATGGCTCCATAATTTCCAGCATGGTAATTCCCTCGCCTATGGCATGAGGCATTCCGCCCGGAATATACCAGACCTCCCCCACCTGTACCGGAATCTTCTCAAAGCAGCCGTCCATTCGGGCCTTGTCCTGTTTCTCCACAATCTCCCTCCAGCCGTCCCTTCCGGGCGTATGCTGGAATCCCAGGCGGATGTATGGACTGATGCCCTCCCTTACATTGAGAATATAGTAGCACTCAAGCTTTCCATAGGGCATTCCCATCACTTCATTGGCAAACCGGGTGGCGGGATGGGCCTGTACGTGGAGCCGCATGGCTGAATCCAGAATTTTAAACAGGAAGCTGAGGCGCCAGCCTCCCTCCCCGCAGGCGGCAGTGCCCAGGTAAAACTCCCGGTCATCGTCTATTATGTCCCGCAGGAATCTGGGTCCATCCGCGGTCTCCACCACGGCCAGTCCCTCGTGTGCTATGGGTTCCATTCCCGGATTGGAGGCTTCCACCATGGAGCCCACCCATTCCTCCGGCATATTGTTGTCCGCCCACCGGGCTTTTCCATGGAGCCGGTCAATTCCCGCTCCCCCTGTGTAATTTCTCCGTACCCTGTTTTCGGGCAGTTTCATAAGTCCTGTTGCCATCGCGGCCTTCCTCCTGTCATAGTGTATGTGTCTATCGTATCTGCCGGATCTTTTCAATCAGGTCCAGATATTCCCCTCCGTATTTCCGGTATACCGGCTCCATTGCCTGGATCCAGGCCTGCGGATCCTCGGGCTCAAGAATGATGACCCCCTCCTTCTCCAGCGCCTCATATGCCTTCCGGTCCGCTTCCTCTATGGCTGTCCTGTTATACTCCTGGGTCTCCTTTGCAGCCTGTACCAGCGCGTCCTGATATTCCTCCTTAAGATTTTTCCAGGTGATTTTGCTCACCAGAATCACTCCGGGCGTATAGGTATGCCTGTCCTTCACATAATAAGGGGCAACCTTATAAAACTTATTATAATAATAGCTCACCGGCGGGTTCTCCGCCCCGTCAATGGTCCCTGACTCCAGGGCCGTATAGAGCTCCGCATAGGCAATGGGCACTGCCTCCGCCCCCAGCGCTTCCACGGTGTCGCCCATCATGGACGCCACCTGGACCCGGATTTTCAGTCCCTTCATATCCTCCAGTCTGCGGACCGGCCTGTCGGTGGTAAAGAAGTTCCTGGCCCCTTCATCCAGATAAGCCAGGCCAATCATTCCTGTACAGTCCTGGATATTATCCAGTATTTCCCTGCCCAGGTCACTGCCGCACACCTTCCAGAAGTGGTCCCTGTCCCGGAAAACATAGGGCAGCACCAGGGCAGACATCATGGGATTCCCGCTGTCCGCCAGAGACATGCTGTTGCCCCGGTACAAATCCAAAGCTCCCATCTCCATGGACTGGTAACAGCGCGCATCGTCCCCCAGCTGGCCGGAGGGATAGATTTCAACCATCACCCTGCCGCCTGTGAGTTCACTGACCCTGTCAGCAAAATACTGGGCCGAATCTGTCAGCACATGGCCTTCCGGATTCACCTCGCCGTAGCAGAGCACGATCTCCGGTTCATTGTCCGCTCCCGCGGCTCCCTTATTTCCCAAAATCCCATAGCCGCCCGCCAGTCCTGCAATCAGCACAGCAGCCGCGGCCCCTATCAACAACTGTTTTTTCAACTCGTTCCTCCTGACCCGGGCCAATCATTTCCTGATTCTTCCAAAACATCATTCCCTCTGAATCTTCATTTCTGAAAAATAGTCCACATGATACTTTAAATTATCCCCGTTAAAATTCAGCTGTCCCAGCTTTTCAAAACGTCTGGCTGCCTCTGAGGTCTTGACCCGTATACCCGGTATCTGGTTAATTCCCCGGATAATGGTCATCAGGCTGCGGCCAAAATTCAGCTTTACCGAAACATCCTGATATCCTAAAAGCGTCTCCAGCTCCTCAATCATCTCTGTAAGAAGATCGCTGGTCTGGCTCTGGTTCTCCCTTGACAGGGACCGGATAATCCGTTCCTCCAGGCCGCAGATCCGTTTCATGCCCTTCGTCATGCTGTCAAAGGCAAGGCGCGCCTCCTGCGCGGAATATTCCCTGATAAAGGACGCAGCCTCCCCATAAGCCTGCGTCAGCCGTTCCATGCCTTCATAAGCGCCGCTGACACCGCAGGCCACAGGAATCTTCCTCTCCTCTGCCAGGTAATCCCTGGCGCGGGTAATACAGCCGGTCAGCTCCGTAAACGCATCCTGCTGCTGTGAATAGAGGCAGATAACCATCTGGTCCATCCAGATGCTGTTAAGCACAGTCACCCCTGCCATGTGAAAATAATTTTTCAGCACCTCCTGGGAAAATCCTCCCATGTTAATCAGGGCCGGACTGGAAATCAGCACTACCTTAAACCACCCGGCTCCCACCCCCCACATGGCAAACTCTTTTTCCAGCTTATCCCTGTCCCTTCGGCCAAAGAACACATCCCACAGCAAATCCTTTTCCAAATCCCGGTAGAAATCAAAAGCCGCCTCTCCATCCTCCGCCAGATAATTGGAATAGGACAGCATGGATAAGGTGTCCTCCCGTTCCCTTACCCGTGCAATGACCTTATCCAGTGTCTCTCTCAGCTCTGAGTCCAAATAGGGTTTCAGCAGATAATCCGTCACCCCCAGCTTGATTGCCTGTTTTGCAAAGGAGAAATCACTGTAGGCGGATATCAGCACAATCTGGATATCCGGATACCTTTTGCGCACCTCCTCCGCTGTCTTAAGCCCGTCCATCCGCGGCATCTTGATGTCCAAAAGCACAATCTGGGGCTTGCACTCCTCCAGCTTCTCCAGCAAATCCATACCATCCACTGCCTTGCAGACAATCTCCAGCAGACCGGGATAACTCTCCTTTATGACCTTCTCCAGATAATTCCGCTCGTACTGCTCGTCATCTGCCAATATTACACGCAACATAACCCTTTCCTCCTAATGCCTGTCTGATTTATAAAGCTTCAGCGTAATCTTCGTAATTCCCTCCGTCCTCTCAATCTGCAGCACGTCCTCTTTCCGATAAAATAACCTTAACCGTTCCTCCACGTTTTTCAGTCCGATGGAGGTTTTGGGGATGGGCGTCTCCCGGAGCGAGGGCTGGTCCGGGTTCTTCGGAAATCCCACGCCGTTGTCCGCCACCACAGCCTCAATATAATCAGGCTTCTCAGTAATCAGTATATCCACCTTCCCCCCGCTGACCCGGTCCTTCAGCCCGTGCTGGATACTGTTTTCCACCAGAGGCTGGATTGTCAGCGGCGGAATCATCACATCCTCGCCCATAAATGACTTGCGAACATCCAGACAGAAGGTCACCCGTCCCTTTAAATGCAGCTTCTGTATATACAGGTATGACTGAAGCAGCTCAATCTCCTCGTCCAGCGGGATGGATACCGTATTGATCTCAATGCTGCTTCGCAGGATTTTGGAGATGGCCTTGACCAGCTGGATGGAGGTATCCCGTTCTCCCAGCTGGATACTGCGGATTACCAGGCTCAGGGTATTAAACAGGAAATGGGGATTCATCTGCATCTGCAGCTCCCGTATCTTCGCCTCAGCCAGCCGTTCCTTCATCTGGTGGGTCTCATGTAATTCCGTAATCATGGTCCTGATCTGCCGCTTCATCTGGTCAAATGTGGCGGATACCTGGTTCAGCTCCGCATAAGGCGTCTCCTCAATATCCGCTGCCTCCAGATTATTGTTCATAATTTCCCTGGCCGCGTCCGTCAGCCGCTTGATGGAATTCAGGATACTGGTACTCATCTGATGGTTCAGCACCATGCCAAAGAGGCTGGCTGCCATGAAAAACACGATCAGTATACTGTTTGTAAGTCCCAGCGTCCTGCTGTGGCTGGCAAAGGCAGTGTTCAGGTACTCCAGGTACTGGCTCATCAACTGGTTCAGGCACCGCTCAATCTCCAAATCCACCTCGTCCAAATCAGCCATCAGGCTGGGATAATAGTCCCCGTCAGGCCGGATGTAGGACTCCGCCATCTCCCGCCTGTACTCAGCTACCTGACCCACAATCCGGTACATCATCTTGCACTTCCGGTCATTCTGCATCTTATCATCCAGTCCCCGCAGCTGGCTGTCAAACAACCCGCACTCGTCGTAATACTGCTTAAGCGTTCCCTCGTCGTGGCTCTTGCTGTACAGCTTAAAATAGGTCTGTCTCCTGTTATTGACTGCCAGCAGCCCGTTTACCTGCTGGTAATCCTGTAAAAGCCCGTTGTAGCGGCGGGAGGAGTCCACATTCACAAGGGCATTGGAGGCTATGAAGATAAAGGCCACCAGCAGCAGAATCAGATGGTTCCTTGTTATTTCTTTTCGTATGGATTTCATGAATCTTTTCTCACTTTTCTGTAGGGGATTTTTTCTTGGGAGATTTTTCTTCTGAGGTTATTCTACAACGGGAGTGGAAGAAAAACAAGTCAGACTGAGTCTGACTTGTTGGCGGCTTGCCGGCGGACATGAATATCCGGCTTCATACTATTTTGTCTTTTGCAATCTCCATCTCATAAGGCTGAGTCCAGTAAAACGCCGCCCCATGGAATTTCAGTGTTATCTTCGTTCACGTTCCCATCCGCCCCCGCTTAACTTTCTCTGGCAGAGCAGACCCTTTAACGCAAGCTCCTTATCTTCATGCGCTGCCGTCACATCGATGTATACCGCCGGCCTGTCCCCCACTTTAGCATTTCCCTGTCCCTTCCGGTTTTCCGCCGTCTGGGGCTCCTATATCTGGTGATGCCCAGTATACGCACAGAACCGTCTCTCCACGGAATGGTTTCGCTTAATTCTTTATAATCCTCCGGAACAGGCAGAGTGACGGGCGCGGATTCCTCACTGTCCAAAAACGTGATTCCTGGAATATAAATCCGAGCAGAACTATATTTTGTACGATGCTGTACTTCCGATTTTCCCTCAGTACATCATAATTGAAAAATTCGGCAGATGACTTTTCAACCATCTACCGCACATATAATCATAGTAATATATAAAGTCTACTGCACCCACGCCCCGCTCTCATCCACCCGCGATCCATCCGGTGTGGTTGTATTGGTCAGCATGGCGCCGTCCGCGCCCAGATAGAACCACTGGCCGTTTTCTTCCACCTTTTCCCACTGGTTCTTGGCCATGGCTCCGTTGGAGCGCAGGAAATACCATTTGCTATTTACCTGGCGCCATCCCTTGGCCATATATGTATTGGAATCAATCCAGTAGGAAACTCCGTCTACCGTAACCCACTCATTGGCGGCCTTGGCTCCATTATCCTTCACATAGTACCATCCGTTGCTGTCCTGTACCCAGCCCTTGGCTGAGGATGTTCCCGGACCGGCATTTCCCGTGCCGGAAGAACTGCCCGTCGTGCCCGCGTTATTTGAACTGCCTGTACTGCTTCCGCTGCCGCTTAAAGCACCTGCCTTCACCAGTTCATATCCGTAATCGAACAATGCCTTCGTATCCGTATAATGAGTTGATTTGCTCTTCATGATGACGGCAATCAATCTGACTCCGTCCTTCTCCACTGCCGTCACCAGTGTATTTCCCGCTTTGGACGTATAACCGGTCTTTCCTCCGATGACGCCCGGATAATACTTGGCGTCGTTGGGGTTCAGCATCTTGTGTCCGATGGTCACGGTCAGCCCGGAAGGATTCTTTATGGTAGCAGGCAGCGTATATGTACGCGTGGACGCCACCGTCTTCACCACATCATTCTGAAACGCTGCCCTTGCAATCAGAGCCATATCATGGGGTGTGGTGTAATGGTTGGAGTCATTGAGGCCGTGAGGATTTGTAAAATGTGTATTGGTACATCCCAAGGCCGCTGCCTTGGCGTTCATCATCTCCGCAAATTTGGCGTTGCTGCCAGCCACATGTTCCGCAAGAGCATTTCCCACTTCATTAGCTGATTTGAGAAGCAGGGCATAAAGACACTGGCGCACAGTCATCACATCCCCTGCCGTCATATTGATGGATACAGCGCCCGCTTCCAGGTTCGTGGTAGCTGTTGCTGAAAATGTGACCTTGTCATCCAGATTGCAGTTCTCCGCCACCAGCAGGGCTGTCATCAGCTTGGTGATACTTGCGGGATAGAACTGTTTGTCCCCGTTCTTGGAAAACAGGACGGTTCCCGCGGCAGCATCCATTAGCACGGCTCCCTCCGAAGCTATCTCCGGCTTCTGCACGGAAGCCGCGGCTGTCTGGTCAAAAGTCCCGGCCGCTGTTCCTGCCGTTTCTCCAGGTGATACAGCACCCCCGCTGTTCCCCCCGGCAGCTTGGCCAGCTGTCGGATTCCGCGACGGACTTCCGGATAAAGACGGACTCCCTGACGGAGACGGGCTTCCGGATGGGGACGGACTTCCGGATGGGGACGGACTTCCGGATGGGGATGGCCCGTCAGATGAAATGACCCCTCCATCACTTCCGGATTCCGAACCCGGTCCCTGGGACGAAACCGCTGCCTGGTCAGAGGTCTGGTTCCCGGACTGAAAGGAAGATACCTGACTTTCTTCCAAAGGCGTGATGGCGGCCGGATTAGCTGAAGCTGCTGTACTCATTAACAGGGTGCAGCTGGTGCATATACATAAAAATGATTTCCATTTCTTAAGTCTCATAATATCTCTCCCATATAGCAGGTCATTCTGAACAAAACTAGAGATATTATACCATACTTCATGGTTACAAAAAACATCTATTTCTGACGATAAACTTACGATATATATATTTTTTCTTTAATTGCACAGGCAGATATTTTTCTTTCCATCCTCCCACATTCCGTTATACAGTGGTTCCCCATGTCTTCATTCCATTGTTTCGTTATGCCTTATCCTGCCCTCCTGCCGGAATGTGTTTCATAACCGCTCCGGAGCATAGCACAGACATGCCTTAGTTCACGGATGTCATATCTCTATAAAAGTCTATGTATCCGCATTCCCTACATACATGTGCGACTGTTGGCCCCAGCTGGTTTTTGGAATCGGAAATACGGTCCGGTTCATCCACCCATACAAGGTGTGTTCTGATTCGGTTTATTTACATCTGGCCTGAACATTTTGGACATCGCATCTGCACTTACCTCCTTTGTGGTTTTTTCATTATACGACGGTTTAGGTGAAAATAAACTCCCCTCGGCGGTATGCCTAATGTCCATTCGCACTCCCTGTATCCTGTTATCTACTATTTCTCCTGGCTCCGGCACAAATACCGTTCAATCATCTCCAGTTCATCCAGATATATACAATTGGGAATCCCGTGATTTCTCACCGCCTCCACACACTGGCCAAGTTCCATCCACATGACGCTCTCCACCTCTTCCTTCTGAAGGGTAAGCTGGTCCGCATCCACCGTTTTCCTGTACACATACACAGCACTGACTTCACTGTCCCTGAACATATTTCCGTAAAACATGTCTTCCATATATCCCTTGTGAAACCCCGCAAATTCCAGGTCCTCCTCCTTGGCCTCAATCCCCAGCTCCTCCTTCAGTTCCCTGATGGCGGACGGCAGGAATTCATCTCCGGCCTGCACATGGCCTGCCGAGGAAATGTCATAACATCCCGGGTAGGAATCCTTTCCCCGGCTCCGCTTCTGCAGCAGAAGGTCGTATGTTTTATCCTCATTTTTCCTCACAACCCATATATGGGCGGTCCCGTGGGGAACCCCGTCCATGTGGACCAGGCTCCGTTCCCGTACCACTCCTGTTTTCTTTCCGTCCTCATCCAGAACATCAAACAGCTCCATCTGTTTTCCGTTCAGGACAGCCTCAGTCAGCCGGTCTCCCTTATAAGCCAGCTTCAGTGAAAAAAAGGGGGCATCCTCATTCAGCAGCTTAAAAAAGATTCTATCCCCCTCCCACAGATTCAGTGACAGCACATCCTCCTTCCTCACCCACTCCAGCGTCCCCTCGTTGCAGGTAATCATCTCTCCCTCATATTTGTCCGCTGTATACAGACACATGTATTCTGTATCCCAGCCCTCAGGCTTGAAGGTTACCAGCCCCCTGAACCGCCAGGAGGTAAGGGTGAGGCCTGTCTCCTCCCTCACTTCCCTGAGCAGGCAGTCCTCCGGACTCTCGTCCCCTTCAAAATGCCCGCCTACTCCAATCCACTTATCCTTATTCACATCGTTCTTTTTGCTGATTCTGTGGAGCATTAGATATGCCCCCTCATTTTCTATATAGCAAAGCGTTGTCAGCCTGCTTTTTTGTTCCATATGCCTGTCCTCCCGTTAGAGTCCGCCCATACCGGCGATCTAAAATACCCGTCGGAGCAGTTTCGACGGGTATCATTATAAACCTATTCTCCTTACGCTTCGATCTTTATTCCCACATCCCTATTCTTCAATTGAATAGTTGGGAGCCTCCTTGGTAATATGGATATCATGAGGATGGCTCTCCTTTAAGGACGCAGCGGAAATCTTTACAAACCGGGCTGTCTCCTGAAGGGTCGTGATGTCCTGGGCACCGCAGTATCCCATACCGGAGCGCAGGCCGCCTAAGAGCTGGAATACGGTATCCTCCACCATTCCCTTATAAGCCACGCGTCCTTCCACGCCTTCGGGAACCAGCTTCTTTGCATCTGTCTGGAAATAGCGGTCCTTGCTTCCGTTTTCCATGGCAGCGATGGAGCCCATGCCGCGGTATACCTTATACTTACGTCCCTGGTACAGCTCAAAGGTACCCGGGCTCTCATCACATCCGGCAAAAATGCTTCCCATCATACACACGCTGCCGCCTGCCGCAAGGGCCTTTGTCACATCGCCGGAGTACTTGATTCCTCCGTCCGCGATAATGGGTACGCCGTACTCCCTGGCAACGCTGTAGCAGTTCATCACTGCCGTAACCTGAGGCACGCCGATGCCTGCCACCACGCGGGTGGTACAAATGGAGCCAGGTCCGATACCTACCTTGACGGAATCAGCCCCAGCCTCAATCAGTGCTCTGGTGGCCTCTGCCGTGGCAACATTTCCGGCCACTACCTGAATGTCCGGATATGCGTCCTTAATCATTTTCACGCAGCGGATTACATTGGCAGAATGGCCATGGGCGGAGTCCAGAACCACCACGTCCACCTTTGCGTCCACCAGTGCTCCCACGCGTTCCAGCACATTGGCAGTGATTCCCACGGCAGCGCCGCACAGAAGACGCCCTTGTGCGTCCTTTGCGGACAATGGATATTTAATCTGCTTTTCAATATCCTTGATGGTAATGAGGCCTTTCAAATTAAAATCATCGTCCACAATTGGCAGCTTCTCCACCCTTGCCTTTGCCAGAATGGCCTTTGCTTCCTTTAAGGTAACGCCCTCCCTGGCGGTAACCAGGTTCTTTGTGGTCATGCACTCCTTAATGGGACGGTCAAAATCCTCCTCAAACTTTAAATCGCGGTTGGTAATGATGCCCACCAGCTTCTTGCCCTCTGTGATGGGCACGCCGGATATGCGGAATTTTGCCATCAAATCGTTAGCATCCTTAAGGGTGTGCTCCGGCGAGAGGAAAAACGGGTCTGTGATAACACCATTCTCAGAACGCTTTACCCGGTCCACCTCCTCTGCCTGGGCTTCAATGGACATATTTTTATGGATAATACCGATACCTCCCTGCCTGGCCATAGCGATGGCCATGCGGTGCTCTGTTACCGTATCCATGCCGGCGCTCATCAGCGGGATATTCAGTTTAATCTTCTTGGTCAAATGTGTGGTCAGGTCTACCTGGTTGGGAATCACTTCTGAAAATGCCGGTACCAGAAGCACATCATCAAAGGTTATGCCTTCGCCGATAATTGTACCCATTATAAATTTCCTCTCTTTCTGCGTGTTTGGTTTGATATGTTTTGTCAGAATATTGATAGTCCGTGAACTGTCCATTTCTTATTAGTATCTTATACTAGCAAATTTTATCTGGCTTGTCAAACCAAAACAGAGAGAAATATTCATTGATTTTACTAATAGGGTTCCATCAGCCATTCTAATATCCTCCCGTGGAACCGCTCCGGGGATATCTCCATCAAAGAGGGCATCTCCGTCAAAGAAGGCATCTCCGTCAAAGAAGGCATCTCCGCCAAAGACACTTCACCCTGGCCGCCTCCAGGATGACTCCGAAGCGGCTGCACAGGATACCGGCAGTTATAATGACAAACATCACTGCTATCTGTGTCAGGGTTGTACAGGCCAGATCCATATCCATGGTAATCAGACATGGCAAATCCATGGCCTGTATCTGTTCATATCCATCCATATTCATGCGCACCCGTATCCATCCCGGTCCTGTCTCCCTGATTTCCAGGACATTGGATGCATGGGGTATTCCCAGCCACTGGGCCACCTCCACATTGGCGGTATCCGGCACCTGCTTAACGCACACTTCACATTTCGTAAATCCCTCTCCTTAAAAAATCGGTGCATGTATCACCTGTTTCCAATACATGCACCGATATCATAAATGACCGTACCCTATTACATTTTCGTCAATTACTCCATGTCTGCAAGTAATTTCTCGATCTTTTTCTTATTGGCGTCATCCAGTTCGCCCAATGGCTTGCGGGGCAGACCTACATCCAGGCCCTGTGCCTGTAATGTGTACTTGCAGATTTCCTGCCAGTGGGGAACCCCGTTGACCTTATCATAGAAGAAATAATCAATGTATGGCTGGATATTGTTCTGGGCTGCGATGGCTGCATCCACCTATTTTGCGAAGCAGGCATCCTGGAGTCTGCGGCACTGTTTTGGAAGTACGGCCGGGAAGCCTGACAGCCAGCCGTCTGCTCCGGCTAAGAGGCCTTCCATGGCAGCATAGTCATGTCCGTAGAATACAGTCAGGTCATCCTTGCAGTGATTCCATGTTTCTCCAGTTGAAAGCATCTGGTAAACAGCAGTCAGGAGCATCCTTGCGATGGCGATTTTTGCTCTCTTTTTACCTCTTCTTTTGGCAATGCGTTCGCATTTGTTTTTGTAGTAAGGAGTAGTCGTGGATTTTACGGCAGCATGGACACATTGCACCAGTGCTGGTTTGAGGTAGACTCCGGCACGTGTAATCCGAACAGACTTCTTCTTACCGGCAGATTCATTGTTGCCGGGCGTCAGGCCCGCCCAGCAGCATAACCGCTCGGAAGAGTTAAACTGTGTCATATCAGTACCAATCTCGGAAATGATGGTAATGGCGGAAGCCCTGTCAATTCCGGGAATGGTACAGAGCAAGGAAATAGCATTTTCATAAGGAGCAACCAGCTCATCCAGTTTGGAGTCCAGGGAATCAATGGACTGCTGCACAAAAGCAAGATGAGAACGCACCATGAGCATACGTTCCTTTTGGGAAGGGGTCATCTGGTAACCTTCAATGGGTTCGACCACGGCATTGGCTTTCTTCTTTAAGGATTTCTGAAGAAAAGATTTACACGTATCAGGGTCAAATTCATCAGAAGTGATCAAATAATCAGTAATAGCAGATGCAGATTTGCCAAACATATCGGTAACAACTGCATCAAGAGCAACATTACAGACGGTAAAAGCGTTTTGGAAACGGTTCTTTTTGCTGCGTTTGCAGCAGGTCAGCTTAAAGCGGTAGCGGGTGTATTCGCGGAGGATACGGATGTCCTTACAGGGAATAAAACTGCCGTGGACAAGGCCGAGCCGGAAAAGATCGCCGATCCATTTGGAATCCTTGGTATCATCCTTGTTGCCTTTTACGGCTTTAACCCACTTAGGGTTGGCAATGGTGACATTGATCCGGTCACAATTCTTAGGTTGCGGACTCGAAGTACCACTTATTTGTGCTTGAAAGATATGACTTACACTGATTAGATTGCTGATTTAATCCCTGAAAGAAAGCCTTCGACTCACCTCACCGTGCTTTGTAGTGTAGCTCCTGTAACAATTATAAACAAAGTGGTGGAAGACGCACACCCTTTTTCATGACTATTTGTGCCGCCAGCGTCAGCGGTGGAATGGATGATAGAATGAAATAATGCAATATTAAATTTTTAATTTATTTTTGTTACTAATATACATTCTTCCCTTGTTTATCTCGTTAATCTTTATTCAATTTGCAAATTGTCATCTTTATTCCGCACTGATATACTGGTCATAATCTATAAGCCAGCGCTGTATTGTATGCGTAACAGTGATAAGAGTGCCTGATATCACCGGAATTCACACAATCCAGTGCGCACCAACAGAAGCGGAGGATTTTGTATGAAACTGGAAATCAAGTCAAAGCTATCCCAGTATCTTTCCATTGCCAATATGTGTTCCAACGGATATATCAAGGAATTAGAACTAGTGGTTCATGAAAAAGAGGACATGGACCGGCTGATTGAATTCATGTTAAGCGGTGAAAACCCGAAATAGATTAGAATGTAATACGGGCCGCCAGGGCAGCCTACATTCCACTGTCCCCGACGGCCCGTTCTCTCCCGGCCGGTCCCATATGCCGATTGCATTACATCACAAGCTTCCGCGGAAAGGTCCTGCGCATAGCTCCTATCATTCTCTCATTGGGTTCAATCAACACCTTAAAATGGTCCGGCCCCTTCTGGTATATGAGGGCGTACACCTTGGCTTCCTTTTTGCCCGACGAAAAATCCTTTACCTTCATGCCCTGCTTCTCATAATCCTTAAGCACAAAGGAATCAGCCGGCGCCACGATCTGGATGTCGTCCTTCTCGCAGTCAAATATCTTCTTTCTCTTTGCCCTTCCCAGAATGCGGTCCACCGAAAGACCGCCCTCTGCAAACAGATATTCAAACTCCACGCTCAGGTTCAGGAACACGAAATAGGTGGCCATACCCGCTATGGTCATGACAATTACTCCAAACACGGTCTGCAGCGCCGAAAGGACGGAAAATATACAGACCACAATCATGAGTATCTTTACAGGAACGGCATATGCCGGATCTTTTCTCTTCACAAGCCACTCCACATAGTTATCATCGTTCATAATGTCTCTCCTTTTATCATTTTGCATATTACACATTATACAATACTTTATCCCATTTTTCCAGTAATATCATTCTTAGGCCGAAGGAAAGAGAGCGCCTGCTCCATATTTGCCACCGTCCTGTGATTGATAAAATGTTCAATCTTTTCCACCAGCTCCAGTTCATCCTCCGTATGATTGAGAGTACAGAAAAAATCCTGGAGCACCTGGTGTCTGTGCAGCAGGTATCTGCCCTCCTCGTACCCCTTTTCCGTGACCATGATGGAACCGTACTTCTTAAAATCAATGTACCCGGCTTTTTTCAGATTATCTAACATTTTAGAGGCGGATGAGGGCCTCACGTGAAGGCTGGCAGCCAGGGAGCTGACACGGATGGGTTCCCCCTCTTCCTCCATTCTGCATACCATCTCCAGATAATCCTCCATGGACGAGGTCATCTCATCGGAGGCAGAGCGTTCATATCCTTTCATGGTATAGAATCCATCTTTATCAGTAACCAAAGTGTCCCTCCTGTAATACTATAAGAGTAAGAAAAAGTTTCCCTATCCTAAATCTATTGCGAGGTATTGTAATTATGAAAGAATTTCTATGTTTAAATGATATAAAACCAGGAAAGAGGGCGCGGGTAAAAGAGCTTACTTCCATAGGCAGCATCCGCAGGCGTCTTCTGGATATCGGTCTGGTTGAAAATACGGAGGTAGAGTGCCTTGGGCAAAGCCCTCTGGGAGACCCCTGCGCCTACCTGATCCGCGGCGCTGTCATCGCCATACGCTCAGAGGACTGCCGCGGGATTCTGGTCCAGCCCTGCACTGGTTTCAACGAACAGAAGGTAATGGAGGGCTGCACCAGCCTGTGAGGTATCTCCCACAAAACATCTGTCTTAAGAAACATCATCTGATTCCGGTCAGATGCAGAATTGCCTAATATAAAATCAAGAAAAAAGGAGTATTAAAATGGGTCTGACCAAACAATCCGTCGGAATGGGGGCTGTGGATTCCGGACTGGAGATAAAAAAACAGACACCTGATGATAAAATAATCGCCATAGCAGGCAACCCCAACGTAGGTAAAAGCACCCTTTTCAACAATCTCACGGGGATGAACCAGCATACAGGAAACTGGCCGGGAAAAACCGTGACCAATGCCCAGGGCTACTGTAAGACAAGAGAACACAGCTACGTGCTGGTAGATATCCCCGGCACCTACTCCCTCATGGCCCACTCCACGGAGGAGGAAGTGGCCCGCAACTTCATCTGCTTTGGCGGAAGCGACGGGATTGTGGTGGTTTGCGATGCCACCTGTCTGGAGCGCAACCTGAACCTGGTGCTTCAGACCATGGAAATATCGGACCGCGTCCTGGTATGTGTGAACCTGATGGACGAAGCCGCACGCAAGAATATTACCATTGACCTTAAAGGTCTGTCGGAAAAGCTGGGAGTACCCGTGGCCGGCACCATTGCCAGAAAAAAGCAAAGCCTTGACCAGCTGATGAAACAGTTGGATGACCTGGTGGAAGGTACCCAAACAGCCTCCCCCTACCAGGTGGAGTATTCCCCCATTATTGAACAGGCCATCGCCATGGCAGAGCCTGCCGTAAAGGGCAGGGTGGAGGGAAAGGTCAATTCCCGCTGGCTCACCTTAAAGCTTCTGGACAGCGACCCGTCCCTCATGAAGGAATTAAGGGAATATCTGGATGAGGACATACTGGAAGTGCCTGAGATAAGCCTTGCCCTGTCACAGGCCAGGGAGCATCTGGCCAAATACGGCATTACCAATGAAATCCTAAAGGACCGCATCGTGGCTGCCCTGGTTGCATCGGCAGAGAAAATATGCCGTGATACGGTCCAGTTCCACAAAACCGGATACAATGAAGGTGACCGGAAGCTGGATAAGATTCTGACCAGCCGTTTCACAGGTTATCCCGTCATGATCGGAATGCTGGCCGTGGTATTCTGGCTGACCATCACAGGCGCCAATTACCCCTCCCAGATGCTGGCGGACGCCCTGTTCCGCCTCCAGGACCAGCTCACAAAAGCCTTCCTGGCTGTGGGCGCTCCCCCATGGCTTCACGGTCTGCTGATTTTGGGAGTCTACCGGGTCCTGGCCTGGGTTGTCTCGGTGATGCTGCCGCCCATGGCTATTTTCTTTCCTCTGTTTACCCTGCTGGAGGACTCGGGTTATCTTCCCAGGATTGCCTATAATCTGGATAAACCCTTTAAGAGCTGCCATGCCTGCGGCAAACAGGCTTTAACCATGTGTATGGGATTCGGATGCAACGCAGCGGGCATCGTGGGCTGCCGCATCATTGATTCTCCCAGGGAGCGGCTCATTGCCATGATAACCAACAACTTTGTGCCCTGCAACGGAAGGTTTCCACCACCATACAAAGGGAAACAAAATTGTTCCTCGGCGCTGACAATGAAGAAACAGCCGAATTAACCGTACCAATGTATGACTTTGGCGATTGGGCTTCAAGGATGAAAGCCTATCGCAAGAAAAACCATATCACACAGCAGGAGCTTGCACAGCTTATGGGCGTAAAGCATTTTACACTTCGTAGCTGGGAACAAAAACAAGCAAAGCCACCTTACAATGTATGGCGGCTTCACAAACACTTATTTGATGATTCCATCAAGCTCACGTGATTTTAGGTTATCCAGTATTTTATCAATAACGGCTATCTTTTCAACCGTCGTTAGATTGGAACTGTTTAACCTGCGTTCCACCACCTCTAAATGAAACTCATTGATTTTATCGGAAAGGGCGTGAAAATCCATATTTTCTGGAACATGGATAATAACATTCTGAACACAATTTCTTTTCATTCACGCCCTCCTTTCGATAAATACCAGACACTTTATGTTATGAAAATGTCTGTATGTCCTATTCCATCTTATGAAGCTGTTCGATTCTGGTGCAGCTTCATTTTATGTCATAAGCAACTCGAACAGCTCTGGCATAGCTCACGGGAATCCCACCCCTGCATGGTTCTCATGCAGCCGTACCCTTTGCCTGCGACGTTTTTTTCACGCTCGGACTGTGGCTGTACGGGAGTATCATTATCACGATAGGGAGGTCATGGCGGCAGCTCTGCCAAAAGCTGCATACGGAACGCTGGCGTGAATCGCTCACTAATTCATCCCTCCTTTCGGGGTCATGGCGTGTCAGCCCGTCGGCTCTTTCCCTATCGAAACGTATTCGATTGCTTTATTCAGTTTTCAAGGAACAACGGCTTGTCAGCCTGTCAAAGCATACTGACGGCAATATGCTTTGATAGAGTGGCAAACTTCCCTGTTCGGGAAGCGTGAAGCATATCAACACGCTTCCACGAAAGGGAAAATGTTTTATTCTTCTCCGATTTCAAAGGATAAAATCTTCGCAATCAGTCTGGTTTCCATCCTGCGGCGTAAGGTTTCATCCACGACCATGTGCTGATTCCCGTATTCGTCTTTCATGGGGCGGAGGGAGCGTTTTGCGATAAAGCCGCTGTAATGCTTTACAATCTGGTTGATAGCTTCTGTATCGCCGTCCGTCGCCGCCACAATGACAGGAAAAGGAATCATGGGATATGTAGTCTTCATTCTTCGTTTTCCTCCATAAATTCTTTGATAAAGGCAAGTCCGCTGGTTCTGTGACGGTAAACCGTGGAACGGTTCAGTTTTAGCAGGTCTGCAATTTCTGTGTCGTTCATATCCATAAAATAATACAGCAGGATAATTTCACGCTTCTTGTCCGTCAGATTCCGTAATGCTTCGCTTAATAAATCGCTTTCCACTCCGACTGTGGAATCATTCAGCGTGAAGATATGAAAATCAGATGGGTAACTGTCCACAGTTGCGAACTGACTGACTAGGTAATCGCCCATATCGGAAAACAGCGTTTCCCGTTTAGACTGTCTGGACAGGGCTTTCATATAGTCCTTGCGCTCGTCGTCCATAGCACGCTTGCAGATATAATCAAACTGATTCTCAATAGTTGTCTGAAAAGAAGATGGCTTCATAGTATCTCACCCCCTTTCTTGCCATGAAAGAGAGTGGATTGAAGTTCTTTGCCCCCTTTCGCACTAAGTCCCGACACGAAAGGGCTGCCAGTTGCATTGCTGGCAAAAAAACTTTGAAAAAAGTTTCCGGCATCCAAAAAAGCACACAAACAGACTTTACAATCTGCTTATGCGCTTCATTAGTACCTGCTATGTATTGTGAAAAACCATATAGGTGGGCATTTTTATCTAATGTAGGAGAATGGATTTTTTTAATGACGTACCACTTGTAGAATTATGTCGAATGATTATGTCGTGCATGGCGGCTACCTCCTTACGAACCGCCGAGCTTTCATAGCTGACTTCAACACATCCTCCGTGGATTTTATTTAACAAACAAAAAGACGGCGGCTTTCTTCAAACCGTCGTCTGGAAATAATCTGATTTTGACGCAACGAAAATCATGCTGCCAGAAAACGGTTTTTTTTATTTGCCGTCTGGCAGTATATTTTTTTGTATAAATCGCATAATAGGAACTATAAAACCTTATAATGCGTTTTTTTATACCTGTCACTTATTGAACAGGAACAGTAAAATGTAAATAGGTGGTTTATTATGCGTAAAAAAGAAGATAAGTACGATTTTAAAGCGTTTGGGCTTGCGATAAAAGAAGCCCGTAAAAAGCGAGGTTTAACCCGTGAACAGGTGGGAGCATTGATTGAGATTGACCCACGCTATTTAACCAATATTGAGAACAAGGGGCAGCACCCCAGCTTACAGGTGTTCTATGACCTTGTATCCTTGTTAAATGTGTCCGTTGATGAATTTTTCTTACCTGCTGCTGATCTGGTGAAAAGCACCAGACGCAGACATATAGAAAAACAGATGGACAGCTTTACAGATAAAGAGCTAATCCTTATGGAAGCCCTAGCCAAAGGTATTACAGATTCTAAGGAGATAGATGATTTATAATTCTAACTCCAATGAAAAGAGCCGATAAAATGAGATTTCATAACCTCAGTTTATCGGCTCTGCGTCTTAGCGTCTGGCTCTTTTATGATTGTGACTTTAAATGATTTAACATTTATTAAATTTTCTTGTCGGCATTTTGGACAATACAGAGGAAATTTGCTTATTTCAGTGTCATTTCTTATTTTTAATCTTGTTTTATTACCACATACAGGGCATAAAATCCATTTATTTTCCATATTTATTTTCCATATTTATTTTACCCCACTTTAGATTACGTATTTCAATTAAACGTTCTATATATTTTGATATAGCATTGTATAAGATATGTAGAAACATCTACATTAAACAAAATGCGGTTAATACTTCATTGATTTCTGTACAATTCAACCATTCAGTATTTGTTGGTTTGCTAAATGGAGAGATTCCTCCACATTTAATAATTTTCGCATGGTTTATTAATCTATTCGGAATACTATTCCGAATGGTTTTTTGTATCGTTTCTGGATAAAAATTGCAAAGAAATATGATGGTTTTTTTTGCTATCAAGGTTTCTATATTGTCATTTAATACCTGTTTTGCAGGTTTGTAAATTTTACCCATACGAACACCAGAGCCAATCAATAGTACGTCAAAATCTGATAGACAAGGGATTTCTCTATCCAAATCAAACAGAGAGCAGTCTTGTAATTTTGAAGCAATATATTCTGCACATAGCTGTGTACTGCCTGTTTTAGAAATATACATAACGGCAATTTTCATTATTTCTTCCGCTCCTTTCTGTTTTGGATAAGTATTAGTATCATAGTTATGAAGAACAAACATATAGAGGTAACTCCACAGTTCATATGGAAACTAATATTATTAGCAGTTACCATTGGTACTGACTTCATCCATAAACCACATATCAAGGTTGATATTAGTAGAATGGCAGTAATAGTAGCGCTGATAGATATTAATAATTTCATTTAACATGCACCTCCCATTTCTAAAGATAGATTTTTAAATATAATGTCAATAAGTTTTTCCTGCTCGACCATTACATTTTTAATATCACATTGAAGATATTTTTGGTAAGCAGAAGCATTTAAAAAAATGACTTGTACAGGCAAAAGTATTTGTGCAGCGAGTATTTTTATCTCGTATTCGTCCTTACTTTGCTTAAATATCTCTTTTAATACTGGCTGTATCATTTTATTTGTAATGATTCCACCTCCATTCAATTCATTTGCAACTGTAATTTTTGCTAGTAGATAATGATTATATCCTAGACATACAATTTCTTTAATCATGCTTTCCAGTCGAAGTAATGGGTCAATTTCTTTAGATGTTTTTTGTATAATATTCTCAAATAAATTACCCATGCAAATATTAACTGCCTCTATTAATAGATTGTCTTTTGACTTAAAATAGTAGTTTATTAACGCACTATTCACGCCAGCTTTTTCTGCAATCTGTCTATTAGTCAATTTACCAATATCCTGATTTTCCTGCATGGCTGAAACTACGGTTTCTAAAATTCTTTTTTTTGCTTCTGTATTGTCCACTTCTATATCCTCCCAACTATTTATTTAACTGTGATTTAATCATGATTAAATCACAGTTAAATAATACCACGTTGTTTGAAATCCGTCAATAAGTTTAATTGGTTTTTTCTTTTTAATTTTTATTAATGGGCTATCTATCCATAAAAAAATATGAGGAGATAGCCCACATGTTATTTAATTATCTTCCAGTTATTCCCGTTCTTTTCCAGCACTAAGTCAAACTGTGATACCTGCGTTGCCTTTGTCTGCTGGTCTAGGTACTTCACAGCCACGGAAACAGTCACTTGACTGTTGCTGCGGTTGTAGATGGGATTTACCAGTTCCGAGAATACATAATCTTTCCCAATAGGCTTTAACACGCCCCCATTCACATAATAGGACAGCTCTTTAGCGGTTGCGGTTGGGTAGAGCTTAAAGAATGTCGTCAGAAATTCGTTGATTTCATCCGTCGTCACAGCGTCCACCGTTCCGTCGCTTTCCTTTGCCTTTGGCGTATAGCCGGATTTCACGGGTGTGCTGGTAATGGTCGGATTCTTCGTGAGAACCATGTTTCCAGAGCCATCCACATAAACCGTGACTTCATAAGCGGAACGTACCGTTTTCGTGCTTCCGTTCTCCGTGATTAACTGTTCCACAGTGAAGATCACGGAGAACTGGTTTTCATCCACCTGTGTAACAGACCATATCTGCACCCCATTGACCGCCGAGGACACGGGAATATCCTTACGGATGGTGTCGGTATTTAATGCCTGCAAATCTCCTGTCATATAATTCTTGATAGCGTTCTCCCTGTTGTCAATGGAAGCCGCCGTCTGTTCCCATGAATAATAGACCTTTGCAAAGTTCGTCACAAAGTTCTCTATCTTATGGGTATCGACGATTTTTTCCTCAATGACCTTTGTTTCATGGATGGTATGAACGTCAATCGCCGTGAAATTCTTATAGACTGCAAAGCAGAAGCTGACCGCCAGCAGCACCCACAGGGCAATTACAATCCGCTTGTGGGTATTCGCCTTATAGATACGGGGCTTCTTTTCTTTTGGCTGTTTCTGGTTTTCCTTTTTTCTTATTTGAATCATAGTTTTCATCCTTTCTATTTTGGGATTCTTCCTGCACTGGCTAAATGCTGCTGCCAGTAGGAACTTGTCAAATCGGCATAGCCGATAGGGTCGCCTGCATGAAACATACGGTTATTTCCTTGATATATCCCAACGTGCGTAATATAAGTGCCTGCATTATAGGTAGAGTGGAAAAAGACCAAATCCCCAGCCTTTGCTTCGGACAAGGGGATATGCTGTGTCACGTTGTACTGTTCCTGCGCCGTCCGTGGCATGGAGATTCCAGCCTTGCCGAAACACCACTGGACAAGACCGGAACAGTCAAAGGAGGTAGTAGGGGAAGCTCCGCCGAACACGTACCTCCAGCCCTCATATTTTAAGGCTTCATCCATGATAGCCTGTACCGTTTCGTCGTCAAACTGTGCTACTGTTAGATATTGTGACACCACCAGCACGTAGAACATATTTCCGTAGTTATACCGCCATCCGCCGTTTTTCTCCACAGCGATAGGGTTTGTGTAAGTCACTTTTGTTCCGCCGGATTTATCCCTTGCGAAACTTTCCGCCAGTTCAAAGGTGTATTTCTTCCCACGGTTCGACACATAGTCAAGAAAGCCGCCGCCATAGTTATAGGACTGAATGACGGCGTTTAGGTCACAGCCCTTTGCTTCGGCGGAAGCCACCAGTTCCGAGAAATACTTGCAGCCCTGCTTGATAGAATCCTCTGTGCTTAGTGAGTTTGGCGGCAATCCCAGCGATTCCGAGGACTGCATAACATCTTCCAGCGTGCCGCCGGATTCCACCTGTATAATTGCAAGCAGAACATTGATGTATTCCTCAATCCCGTATTCTCTTGCGTACTTTTCCAGCAGGGGCTTATGTGCCAGTACCTCCGCTGACACATTCACGCCGCCATACTGGATATGAGAACCGCCGCCGTCTTCTTCGTCCGAGAACAAGACGACCACAAACAGGAGCAGGGAGAAAATCAGCACGAACATCCCAGAGCTTGCAATGATGATATGCTTCAGCTTCATTTTTTCTCCCCTTTCTTAACTTCGGCGGCAGTTCTGGACTTCTCCTTTCTGGTTGATTCACGCTTAATGGTGGAGCTGCGTTCCTTGATGGAATGTCGCTGCGGCTCTTGCTCTACTGTGGCAGGGGAAGCCGTCTGCACAATCTGACGTTCTGACCTCTCTGGCGGCATATCCGCTTTGATGGTATGCTGTTCTGTGACGGCTGGCTGCGAATTGCTTTTGACTATCTGCCGTTCTGCCCGTACTGGCGGTGTTTCCGCTTTGACCGCTTGTTTTTCCTCCACGGCTGGCATATCCGCTTTTTCTTTCACGGATGATACCACAGGTCTTTCCGTCGGCTTGCCAGCACTTCCAGCCTGTACCGCTGGTCTGGCCGTCTGTGTCTGGCTGCGCTCCATAGGCTCACGTGATTCTGTCTGCGGTGTGGTGGTGGCAGGTCGTTCATGCACAGGGGAAGCGGTTTTCTGCGGTTCTGCGGCAGAAGTTTTTTTGCTTTTTGCCTGCTCCATTTCTGCCCGACGCTCCGCAATGGTCTTCCTGCGCTGTTCCTCTTTTTCCTTGCGCCCCTCCGCTCTGGCGGTTCTGGTCTGTGTCATACTGGATGTAAAGTCACGCACGCCCTCCGACACCTGCGTTTTCCCGTGGTAAAGAGCGTATTTTGCATTGACGGGCAAATCCTTTGCCTGTTCTTTCAGCCCTGCGGCGGTGTTTATAATCTTGCCTTTGGTGTCCATGACCGCACCTGCTGCCTGTCCAGCCCGTTTGCCAAAAGAAGCCTTTTCTTCTGCGCCTCCCTGTCCGTCTGGTCGGGTATGGTCTGCCTGTGTGGTTCTGGAAGCTCCCGAGCCGGAAGCCGCCCCCGATTGTTTAGAAGCCTTAGAAGCGGCTGCGCCAGCCCCAAGAGCCGCCACGGAACGCCCCAGCTTATGCTGTAAGCGGTGCATATGGGCGTGCATGAGCATACGGGGTCTTCGCATAATACGGCTTCCCACGCTTTGGGAATCGCCACTCTGCAAGGAGAACATACTCATTAAATCCCCCAGCTTAAAGTAGATTCCGGCAAAGGTCACAATCTGCAAGAACGCAATAAGGAAGAACGGATAACCAGCGGACAGCGTATAGAGCATAGTAGAAATGCTGAACGCTGTTGTGATAACCAGCGTGATTCCCGCCCTTGTCAGAATGGTATTGAACAGCTTTGTGATGGCACGTTTTGACATTCCGTCAAAGGTGGGAATCATGCTTAAAATGAAACTCACGGGCAGGAACATAGCGTAAATGATGAATAGCACCTGCGAAAAAATCATGATACCTGTCAGCAGGAACACGAACACAGAAATGCCAATATTGAAGATAAAGAGGAAGAACACCATCCCCAAGCGGTTAATGGTTTTCGTGACAGTAAGGTTCGTGTTCTCTAAGTCCTCGATTTCCTCCACGACGATTTCTTCCCTGTCTTCTCCATTGTTGGTGTCGGGGCTGGTGGATAGTAAACTCTCCACCCGATCCGCACCAATACTCTCTATATCCGAGTTGCCGTATTGAAGCAGAAGCCACGGCTGTTTTACTTGAATGGAAAAAAGGCTGTCACGGATAAGGTCTACACTGTCTTTGCCCTGGCTTTCCGAGTTTGGCATGACAATCTTCGTGCCAAGTGACAGGCTGGCATTGCTTATGTCTGCGGAAAAGTCATTGATTTTCCCGATATAGTCGGGAGCGTAGGCAATAAAGGACGCTGACAGCACAAATACCACCACGAAATTCACGACGGCGTGGATTGCCTTTGTAGTTTCACGCTTGATAAGCCCCGTGTATGCGACGTAGATTCCCACGACAAGAATCAGAATCAGCAGGAATCCGATATAAAATCCCTCCGAGGACAGCCCGTTTGGGGTAACGCCTGCAAGGGTCTGCATATTCTTTCCGATAGAATCCGCCGTTGCCGAAATGAAGTCCAGCGAATAGGCTTCCTGTATGAGATAGCCCGTGGCGTTGGAAAGATAAAGGCTGATTGTCCAGATAAAATTTGTGATGGCGTAAAGCCCATACATGACCTGCTTTCCGATACCGTCCAGCCAGTTCCACGGCAGCCAATCCCAGCCCGTGTCCACATAAAAATCAAGCTGGTAGTTGTCCAGTGGGTACTTGCTGTATTCATTAGCTGCATTGACGGTATCATCCACCAGCCCTGCGGCATGGGCTACCGTTCCCAGCGTCGCTAACAGAAAAATGGCAATCACGAATACCAGAAGTACCGTAACTGCCACTTTACCAAGCTGCTGTATATTCCATTTCCTTTTCCGTTCCGGCTTGCCGCCTGCCGCCGGATTCCGGTGAAATATTCTTTGTATTGTCATTCCTCCACCTCTTTTCTGACGGGCGGTCTGGTATCAAAGGCGTGCAGCAGGTCTTCAAATATCGGATGGAACTGTATCACGCCCACACGTCCGTATAGGTCACTAATAAGGCACTGTCCATTTTCAAGGTCACGCAACCGCTTCTGGTTGTTCTCGTCCTCTGCGTCCACGCCGAAAAAGGAGAGCGTCTTTTTTATCTCGTTCATATCTGTGGAACGGAACGCAAATTTTAAGCCGAGATTGTTTTTCAGCTTTTCATCCAGTAAATCGTCTGTGTTCTGCGTGACAAAGTAAACGCCTGCGTTCATGGCTCGCCCAGCCCTCACTAACTTCATGGACAGGGTTTTTCCCTGCGCCACCTGTAAGAAGCTCCATGCTTCGTCAAGGTCTACAATCTTAAAAATGCTGCGGTCTGTGTGGATGAAATCAAGAGCGAATGTACTGATAACGATTAGCATAGCCACGGACAAAAGCTCCATTGTGGTATATTCTTCAAAGCTGGTTTCCTTATCCGGCAGTACCAAATCCGCTACCTGTATGATGTTCAACTGCTTTTCAAGGCTGATGGACTGCTCCACATCCCCATGTGAGAAAAGCAGGTGTGCAAAATCGTAATCTGTGAAAGATTCGATATGGTCTGCAATACTTACGCTGATGGGCGTTCCCTCCACACGCAATTCCTCAATGACTTTTAGTAAGCCCCGTTCCTCACTATTGGTTACAGCACGAATGGCTTTTCTAAGGACAGGGAACTTTTCGCCGTCACGGGAGGAAATGCCTGTAAGGAATGTGAGAATGTCGATTGCCAGAGATTCCGAATCTTTCGGATTCTCCATAATCACATAAGGGTCAAGCAGCCCCTTGTTCTTCTCGTCCGAGGTAAGATTGACAATGTTAATCTCGTCGGCAATCTCCGGCAGCGTTTCTTTCCAGTTCCCACGTTCCGCCTTTGGGTCTACAATGACCGCCTGTGCGCCGAACAGGACGGAGTAATAGACAATCATGTTGTTGGAGAATGATTTTCCGCCGCCCAATGAGCCGACGAAAGCGGCAGCAAGGGCGTTTGTCACAGAACCTTTTACCCCTTGACTGGCGAGGGCAGGTTTCAGATACACATTTCTTCCCGTGTCAAGGCTGTACCCCACATAGATTCCCTCATTCTCCCCCAACATCTGCGTAGCCCCGAATCCCAATCCGGCGAGGAAGTCGCTTGTCACATACTGGATGTAATCATTCATATACCGCTTGCTGGCAGGCAGAAATTCCCCATGCAAGCCCAGCATATCCCCAAACGGACGCACCAGCTTTACGCTCAAATCGTCGTAGAAATCCTTGACTTCATTACAGCGGCGTTTCAGCTCGTCAAGGTCGGGAGCTGTGACACGCACCACATAGGACAGCTTATACATGGATTCCTTGCTTTGGTCTAAGGTGGTTTCCAGTTCATTCACACTGTCCAATGCTTCCGCCACGTTGGAGCTGGTTTCATTGTCACTCTGCCATGCGTGGTTATCCAAATCTTTCAGCTCTTTCTTCTTGTTGCGGACAGTGGACAGGGCTTTCCGGTTCGCCACGATTTCCACATTCATGCTGGTATCAATGGGAAAGGTGAACTGCTGTTGCTGATAGTAAAAGATTTCAGAAGACGGGAAGTCCAGTTCGCCCACAATGGAATTGATAGTGAAGTAGGCGACATATGCCGTGGAATCCTCCTGCTCGATTTTCAAATACCGCTGCTTTTCTTCCATCAGACAGCGTGTCGGCTTGATAAGGTCGTAATATTTTACCAGCGTTTCCTTATCCAGTTTTTTCTTCGGCAGATAGTATTCGTAGTCCTCGTATGCTGTTCCTGTCTGCCCGTAAAGGTGTTCAATAAGATAACCGAAATCGTCCTTGTCCAGACGGCGGATTTTAAAACGGCGTGAAATTTTATTTTCCAGTAGTTTTTCCATCTTAGAAAAACGCCAGATTTCATCATTGCTCATAGAAACAAAATCCCCCATGAGTTTATGGTTCACATCATGGATGAAGTCAGAAAAGGCGTTTGCTGCTTCTTTACCCACGCTTTTAATCGTGACTTCCTGCTCATTCAGAATCAGCTTGAAGCCGATAAAAAAGCGGTAGTCCACCTGATTTTCCCCAATCATAGAAATAAGGGCTTCGGTCTGTGCGTCGATTTTCTCATAGGCAATTTCTTTCAGCCTGCCGGACACTTCCTTTTTAGAGCGTTCCTGCGCTGCCCTTATACTGGATTCCGTAGCTTCGTATTTTCTTCATGTAATCAGTCCTTTCTAAAAGAGTGTGGGGCAGCACGGAAGCCACCCCGAAAAATAAAGAATCTGTCAGAACATCCCCTGTCGGGTTGTGATCTGCCAGATTCTTAGCGAGTGATTTCAAATACGCCGTGGTTCGTGACAACAAAACTGCCGCTGATTTCAAGGTCACGCCCGTAGGCTTCATAGTCAATGTAGTTTTGCAGGCTTGCCGGCACTTCGCCCAAAGCACCTGTTTCTTCAATGAAATAGCGTGCCACATCCGCCATGTCCTCACAGTCGGGATAATGGATAATATCGTCTTCATGCTCGCACAATTCTTCGATACCGCCGAAATAGGATTGTAGTTCGTGAAGCTCTGCCTGTATGTCCTCCGGTAAATCCTCCACCATTTCACATAAACGGTTTACTTCCTCAATGGGCGTGTACTCGTCGATTTCAAAGGGCAGTTCATAGTCATGGATGGCGTATTCTTCGTATTCGTCATTCAAACCGATACGCTCTTTCACTTCGTCAAAATCAATGGGCGGCGTGAACCATGCCCCAACCAATTCTCCCTCGTTGTATTTGCCTAAGTTGGCAATATAGATTCTCATTTCTTCGATAGTGCGTCACATCCTTTCTGAAATTCTTTGTGTACCATTCCGTCACCCCCTTTTCATTCCCCCTATGCCCATCTCCCATAGGGGGAAAGGAGTGTTTGCGTGACCGCAAACAAATTGATTTAAGCTCCGATAATCTTGTTGAACAGCTCTAACAAAATGTCTTTCACACCAGCGGCGTTGAAGACCAGACCAACGGCAATCAGCGAGATAATCAGAAAGCCAATCAGCTTGCTAAATTCACGTTTGAATCCGAGGTAAAGCCCAATCACGACGATTGCCAGCAGTACCAGAGATTGTGCGTTTGATAAAAACCAGTTGTATAAGTTCTGTCCGAAATTCATAAAATCGCTCCTTTCTTTGTTTGAATGTCAAAAGGGAATAAAAAGCAGTTAGATAACCACCTCCTTTGCAGTGGCGGCTTGTTGTTTTAAAATCTTTTCGTGCCGCTCCGTTAGTTTCGCACTGGCGATAATATCCTTTACGACCTGCGTATGGTTGATTTCATCCAGCTTCATAGCCACTTTCAAGGTTGGGGCTACTTGATGGGAAAGCCAGTTCAAGGTACGCTGGAATGAATACGGTTCGGGCTTCGTTGTCAGCTTCATGCTTTCTCGATTTTCCCCAATAAACCACGCCCATTCCTCACTTATCCGCCATTCAGAACGAGGCTTCGTATTGTCCTTATCCACGAACCGCACATAGCGATTGATAATCTTAAAAGCGGTTCGTTCTGGATTGTCATACGCCAGCAGGTCACGGAGGGCATAGTAAGCACGCTCATTTTTCAGCCGGATTTCAAAGCGGTTCTTGACTTCGGCTTCCTCTATGGGAATGTCATTTTTCTTGTACTGCTCAAAATCCTTTTCATAAATGCAGAAGTACACTTCACTCTGTAAAGAGCCGATATACAGCGTGTTTCCCATGCACTCCTTTTCATCCCTCCGCACCAGCTCGCCGCTGCGGTAGCTCTTAAAGCTGCGGAACACGGAAACACATTCCTCATTCCGGCATTTCTCCGTCAGACGGGGGATGTTAAGAATCCCTGTCTTGTCGTTGATGGCAAGGTCAAGCCGCTTCATCACGCCGCCCTCTACCAGACAGTCCATGAAAAACTCGTACCAGCTCCGTTCCTGTGCCAACAGGTAGCTTTCAAACTGACGGCAGCCACGCCCTTTCAGTTCCAGCAGCACGCCTTTTTCTTCTTCGGGTGATACCAGCACGAATATGTCGCCCAGACAGTAATGTTCAGCGTAAGAATAAAAGCCGTAGTCTTCATGGAGCATATAGGACAGCTTCAACCTCAAAATATCTTCAACAACGTGCTTCACATCCAGAGTAGGGAAGCGAATCCGCACATAGTCAAAGAGCATTTCAAGGGGAGCGTCTGGATTGAATCGTTCCAGTGCGTCCAACAGTGATGTTTTTAGTTCTTCGGACGGAAGCACTTTGCCCGTTTCAATGTCGCTTAGATACTGGCGTGTCATGCCAGCCGCTACCGCAAGCCTGCTCTGCGAGATTCCATAGCCGGAGCGTTTTTCCTTTAATTCCTGTACCCAAGTATCATGATTCAGTGAATATCCCTCCAATCAAAAAGGCGTATGTCAACTTTCGGTACTTTGCTGACACACGCCGGATTTTAAGGAATCCCATGTAACCAGCAGGATTCCGCTTTATTTTCAGACTGTTTCCAGTCGATTTGTACCCCCCTGTTAGATACGGGGGGTTAGGTGCTGGCGTGCCTTGCGGCACACCAGCCAGCAGGTCAGTCCACCCCTGCGGCTTCCGCTCCGCACGCCGCCTGTGTGTCCTGCCTGCTGTTTGCAAGTAGTTTGATTTCCTTTAGGAAGTCGTGTCCTTTTGGCACAAGGGGCGTGTAAAATTCGGATATGACGCTTGTACCCACGTCTACATAGCCACGCCCTTTTATCTGCTTCAAGAAAAAGTCCTTGTCAGTTTCCCCGAACATCATCCCATAGCCCATTTCAGACATACGCCCAAGAGCCACACGGAAATTGAACTGGTCACGGATTCCGTCGCCCAGATATTTTGCGTCCGGACGCTGGCAGGCAAGAATCAGAAAGAATCCGGCCTGCCGCCCCAGCATGACAATCTGTTTCAGCTTATTAAGGACGGCGGCGTTCTCTTTTGTTCCCAGCATTTCCATGAACGCCACATATTCATCAAAAATAAGGAAGTTCGCTGGCAATCCCAAGTAGGCGTAGTTTTCTCCTGTCTTGTAGCCCTCCATCTGCTTCATATCCTCGCTGCGTTTCATCATTTCATCATAGAAACGGTCAAGGCAGGCGGTCATATCATCCTTTTTATAGTAGACGTTTGGCATGACGGCTTCCAAGTCGGCAAGGTCGGCGTTCTTCGGGTCTAAGACGTAGAGAACAGCATTTGTGCGGAGCAGGGCTTCTATGAGCGTCAGAATGAAATACGTCTTACCGCCGCCTGTTCCTCCGGCAATCAGCATATGGGGCAGCTTGTCATACTCCCACCAGATATTTTTCATCAGCCGGAGCCTGCCATCCTTTGCCTGCACATCCTCTATGGAAATGCGGTTTGCGATAGTATCATAGAGCAGGGTATATTCCACGTAGGAATCCTTTAATTCCTTGTCGGTCAGCTCACAGTACAAACCGCTTTCCAGTTTCTTTTCCAAGTGCAAAAGCTGGTCTTGATATTTTCCCAGCGTGATTTCCACCCGAATATGAATTAGCCCATTTTTTAGCTGGTAGTAGATTTTGGGAAAATAGCTGATTTTCTCCTTTGAACGGCTGGAGGACAGGTCTTTGAAGAAACCGTCTGACTGCACCTGTTCCGCTTCATACCATTTATTTTCCAGAACCATCTTCGCCAGCTTTTGGCGGTGATAGAGCTGTTTCACATAGTCACGGCAGTAGTGCCGGAAGACCAGCGCCGCCGCTAGACAGATACCAGCCGCTATAAAAATAGTTATGTAATTGTAAAGGGAAAGCGAGAACGCCAGTCCGTCATTACGGATAAGGCTGAATGTATTCCAGTCAGTACGCATGAGCTGTCCCATGTTCAAAAGCAGTACGACCATCACGAACAGGAACAGAAGTGAACTGCCACAGAAACGGTACACAAGGGATTTATCGCTGGCTCTTATACGTTTTCCCCTATATTTATAGAATGTCATTGAACCTCCTTTACATCGTTACGAATTAAATAGCCTTTATAATCAAAATTTGGTATAATCAAACCATATCTTTATGTTAGGAGTGAAAGAATGAATTTTGATTTTAACCTTGCGGATTTTTTTAAATTACCAACAAAAATAATGTTTGCGCTTGCGCTTGCTTCGGGTATGGTTCTGTTTCTTCCAGAGAACATAGTTTCCAAAATGTATATGGTTGATTTCAGGAATAAATATGGCTTTGCCATAGGACTGTTATTTTTAATATCTTTTTCAATACTTATAGTCACAGTTGTGATAGGTGGTTATAAATATTTTAGCCACAAACACGCCATGAAAAAATTTAAGGCAACTGCAAAAGAACGACTACAAAAATTAGATGATTACCAAAAAGCTATTGTATATGGTCTATATATGGAAGACAACCATACGGGCGAACTGCCATTACATGACGGAGCTGTGAAATGGCTCAAACAAAATATAGTGATTATAGAAACTACAAATCAGTACGCTGTGTCTGATCTAAACAATGCTGTTTTTCCTTATATGCTACAACCGTGGGCTGTTGAGGAACTCCAAAATGATAGTGAATTACTTACTCATTTCCGTACAGCATTTAGTCAAATAGAAGCCAAATATAAAGTTCAAGATAAATATAATGACCCTTATTCTGGCTTCCCATATTAATCAATAAAAGGATAGTAAGAGAATTGGCTTATTATCCTTTTTTCATGTGTTGCTGATTCTGCGGATTTTCTACTGGCTGTGCTGGCTTTCCTTTCAAGACAATATCATCCGCCTTGATATACCAGTCCACCTCTGCCCCTTGAAACGTGGCGGTTGCGACGGTATCGGCAACGGGATTGATGATTTCCACTTCTGCGTTGTAGTCAAACTCTTTCAGCGGCACGCTGGCAGGGATAGACACTTGAATCATGCGCCCCTGTCCTCTGGATTTCAAATCGTAAGTGCGTTCCTTGATTTCATCCGATACCGTACCATCCTCATTCTGAATCCGTACTTCACGGCGGAGGGCAGAAAACTTCAACGCTCCAAATGTTGCTTCCTTGTCAATCACGATTCCATTTGCTAATCTCATAAATAGATCACCTATAAATTCACTTAATGTAAACTTTCTCTCACTTTTACCATCACAAGCAAAGAAAAGCGCAACCAATGGAGAATAACTGACATCTACTAAATTGGTTGGAATCCCATGATGTTGACAGAATGCCAAAAAATATTTTCTTTCATCTTCTGAAAGTTGTCCGATAACCCTGTTATAAAAAGAGGTATGGAGATAGGGCATATCATAAATCATATCAGAATCCCAACCGCCACAATAAGGTCTAAATCCACTTGCTTGAATAGAAAAATATGGTTCACTTTGACCTCTGTAAATGAAATCAGAAATAATATTCTCTTCTATAAGAGCTAAGTATTTTGATAAACTATCTACTTTGTATTTTTTCATAATTCCTCCCGATATAAAAGACATATTGTACATTATAGCACTCTTACTTTAACCGTACAATCAATTACTAAAACAATCATTCACGCCTAATAATTACGCAGCTTATCACTGAACGCCTTGACAAAAGTGTTACACTGTGATACACTATATATAAGGAGGTGGATAGTTTGGCTGTTTCTGAAAATAACGTGAGAGTACCTATAACAATTCCAAAGGAATTAAAGCAGCAGTTAGATAATCTGGCAAAAGAGGACAAGCGTACCTTTTCCAACCTATGCGCTAAGATTTTATCTGACTATGTGCAGCAGAAAAAGGATGGTGAGTAACCTTTGAAAATCTTCATATACAGCCGTAAATCGGTATATACAGGCAAAGGGGAAAGCGTTGAAAACCAGATTGAAATGTGCAGGGAGTATATTTCAACCAAAATCCCCGAATCGGATAATGCGGAAATCGTCGTTTATGAAGACGAGGGCTTTTCCGCAAAGAACACGGACAGACCGCAATTCCAACAAATGCTCCGTGATATAAAACTGAATAAACCAGAATACGTTGTCTGCTATCGTCTTGACCGTATCAGCCGTAATGTCAGCGACTTTTCTTCTCTGATTGAAGACTTGAACAGCTACAATATTTCATTTATCTGTATCAAAGAAGAATTTGACACCTCAAAGCCTATGGGAAAAGCCATGATGTATATAGCTTCGGTTTTCGCCCAACTGGAAAGAGAAACGATTGCAGAGCGTGTCCGTGACAATATGCTAATGCTGGCAAGAACTGGACGCTGGCTGGGCGGCACTACCCCAACAGGATTTACTTCTGAAAAGATACAGGAAATCATCATTGACGGTAAAATCAAGACTTCCTGCAAGCTAAAGGACAATCCAGAGGAATTGAAAACCATTGACTGTATTCTGGAAAAATTCTTAGAGCTTCGGAGCATATCCGGCGTAAGCAAATACTTAATCAAGCAGGGAATTAAATCACGCACAGGAAAGATTTTCTCTACCATCGGTATTAAGGAAATATTGCAAAATCCGGTTTACTGTATCGCTGATGAAGACGCATGGGAATACTTTACGGAACATCATTCAGATGTTTGCTTTGAGAAGACCGATTGTTCTAATAAATCCGGTCTGCTGGCATACAATAAGCGTGATTACCGAAAGAAAAGTGCCCCAAGACAGGATATGGATAAATGGATTGTCGCAATCGGTAAGCACAAGGGGCGTATTTCCGGTAAAAAATGGGTAGCAATTCAAAATATCTTGAAAGACAATATCCCCACTGGGAAGAAGCCTGCTATCATGCACAATGACTATTCCTTACTGTCCGGCTTAATCTTCTGTGATAAATGCAAGAGCCGGATGTTTGCAAAGCAGCGGAGCGGCAAAAGCGGCAACCGTGAACTTTACGATTATATTTGTAACAACAAACTGCGTGGCGGCTTAGATTTATGCGATTGTCAAAATCTCAACGGTCAGCAGGCAGACGATATTGTTTGTGAATATCTCATGCAGTACACGGACGAGAACTCCGGTATCTACAAGCTGCTGGAAAAGCTGAAACGTGATTTACAAGGACAGACACAAAAAAGCCCCGTAGCGGTCATTGATGATAAAATCAAAAAATGCAACAGTGAGATTGACAATCTTATCCACACACTGTCACACGGAAACTTAGGAGCTGCGTTCATTGAACGTGTAAATGCCAGAATTACAGAGCTGGACAAAGAGCTTGCTTCCATGAAAGAAGAAAAAGCCCGTCTGCAAAAGGATGTAAACATCATAGCGGACAGGGAAATCCAAGTGGATATGCTGTCCACGGCGTTATCCAGCTTCAAAGACAATTTCCATACGCTGACGATTGAAGAAAAGCGTACCTTAATCAAGCTGATGGTTAAGAAAATTGTCTGGGATGGCAAAGACCTCCATATTTTTATCGACGGCGAGTAGGGAACTGTCAGCCATCTACTCGTCGTATGGAGCAAAGTCGCCGTTTGGATGGTGGCGCATTTCCCACCCTCATCGCCATTATCTCCATGTTTTTTGTGGGCGTATCCGGAGGTGCCTTTGACTCCATGCTGTCAGCCCTGCTCCTGACCCTGTTCATTGTCCTGGGCGTATGCATGACTTTCGCGGTCTCCAAAGTTCTTTCCATGACCGTGTTAAAGGGAATCCCTTCCTCCTTCACTCTGGAGCTGCCTCCTTACCGGCGTCCGCAGATTGGAAAGGTGATTGTCCGTTCCATCTTTGACCGGACCCTGTTCGTTCTGGGAAGGGCCATTGCGGTGGCCGCCCCTGCCGGCCTTTTAATCTGGATTATGGCAAATGTGCAGCTGGACGGCATCACCCTGTTGGCCCACTTTTCCGGCTTTCTGGATCCCTTTGCAAGGCTTCTTGGAATGGACGGCGTGATTCTTATGGCATTTATCCTGGGGCTGCCTGCCAATGAGATCGTAATTCCCATCATCATCATGGCCTATATGGCACAGGGAAGCCTTTTGGAGTTTGACAGCCTGGCGCAGCTTAGGGATTTACTGGTGAATAACGGCTGGACCTGGATTACCGCTGTCAGCACCATGCTCTTCTCCCTGATGCACTGGCCCTGCACCACCACTCTTCTTACCATCCGCAAGGAATCAGGCAGCCTTAAATGGACTGTCATGTCCTTCCTGGTGCCTACGGTCTGCGCGGTCGTACTGTGCTTTGCCTTTGCAACAGTGGCCCGGATGTTTGTATAAGGAAGAACTACCCGGCATGTACGGCAGGAGAGCAAAAAGGATGGGACAGCAGCACACATATTCCTGTGCTGTGCCCCATCCTTATTATGCTTCGTCAATCAAATACCGTATCCTGCGGATTAGTACATTCCGCCCATGTCAGGTGCTGCGGGGCCTGCCGGAGCCGGCTCCTTGATGTTGGCAACAACTGTCTCGGTTGTCAGCAGTGTGGAAGCAACGCTGGTCGCGTTCTGAAGTGCGCTTCTTGTAACTTTTACGGGATCCAGGATGCCTGCTTCAATCATATCCACATACTCTTCCTTGTAAGCGTCAAAGCCGTGGCCTACAGAGGACTCTTTTACCTTATTTACAATAACGGATCCTTCCAGTCCTGCGTTGGCTACGATGTGGAACAGAGGAGCTTCCAGTGCCTTTAAGATGATTCTGGCGCCGGTCTTCTCATCGCCTTCCAGTCCTTCAACAACGCTCTTTACTTCCTCAGCTGCGTGTACATAAGCAGAACCGCCGCCTGCGATGATGCCTTCCTCAACAGCTGCTCTTGTAGCGTTCAGAGCATCTTCCATACGAAGCTTAGCTTCCTTCATCTCTGTCTCGGTTGCAGCTCCAACACGGATAACGGCTACGCCGCCTGCCAGCTTAGCCAGACGCTCCTGCAGCTTCTCCCTGTCAAAGTCAGAGGTGGTTTCCTCAATCTGCTTGCGAATCTGGGATACCCTTGCGGAAATGGCATCCTTGTCGCCCATGCCGTCAACGATGATGGTGTTCTCTTTCTGAACCTTAACGGATTTTGCACGTCCCAGCTGCTCCATGGTTGCATCCTTCAAATCCAGACCCAGTTCCTCGGAAATAACAGTACCGCCTGTCAGGATAGCGATATCCTGCAGCATCTCTTTCCTTCTGTCGCCGTAGCCGGGAGCCTTTACAGCCACTACGTTGAATGTGCCTCTCAGCTTGTTTACAATCAGGGTGGTCAGTGCTTCGCCTTCCACATCCTCAGCGATGATGAGAAGTCTTGCGCCCATCTTAACTACCTGCTCCAGCAGAGGAAGCAGATCCTGGATATTGGAAATCTTCTTATCGGTAATCAGCACGTATGGATCGTCTAAGTTAGCTTCCATCTTATCCATATCCGTGCACATATAAGCGGACAGGTAACCTCTGTCGAACTGCATACCTTCAACCAGGTCAAGCTCTGTCTTCATTGTCTTGGATTCTTCAATGGTGATGACGCCGTCCTTGGAAACCTTCTCCATAGCGTCCGCTACCATGGTTCCTACTTCATCGTCGGAAGCAGAGATGGCTGCTACCCTTGCGATCTGATCCTTGCCGTTGATTGGCTTGCTCATCTTCTTGATAGCTTCCACAGCCGCGTCTGTAGCCTTCTTCATGCCCTTTCTCAGGACGATTGGGTTTGCGCCGGCTGCCAGGTTCTTCATGCCTTCGTTTACCATGGCCTGAGCCAGAACAGTTGCTGTGGTGGTGCCGTCGCCGGCCACATCGTTGGTCTTGGAAGCAACTTCCTTGATCAGCTGCGCGCCCATGTTCTCATATGGATCCTGCAGCTCGATTTCCTTTGCAATGGTAACGCCGTCGTTTGTAATTAACGGAGCGCCAAAGGACTTATCCAGGACAACGTTGCGTCCCTTCGGTCCAAGTGTAACACGCACTGTATCTGCCAACTGGTTAACGCCTGCTTCCAGCGCCTTGCGGGCTTCTACGCCATACTTAATCTGCTTTGCCATCTTTCATCAACCTCCAATATTCTATGTTCTACTGTTTTATTTATTATTCAACAACTGCCAGGATATCGTTTTGCTTTACGATAACGTACTTCTCATCCTCAATCTCTACTTCTGTTCCTGAGTACTTGGAATAGATTACCTTGTCGCCGGCCTTAACCTGCATGGTTACTTCCTTGCCGTCAATAACTCCGCCTGGTCCCACTGCAATAACCTCTGCCTGCTGTGGCTTCTCCTTGGCAGCCCCCGGAAGGACGATGCCGGACTTCGTTGTCTCTTCTGCAACTAACTGCTTTAACACTACCTTGTCAAACAATGGTACTAACTTCATGATTAAATTCCTCCTTGCGCGATATTCTGATTTTTCTTTCTTGTTTTCATTTCCTTACTGCTTTCTTTTGCTCACATGATATGTTATATCACCAGTTATTAGCACTGTCAAGAGTTGAGTGCTAATTTCTTTTAAATTTATTGTTTTTTTACAATTAGCTGTTTCTTTTTTTTTCCATTCGTATTACAATAATAACAATAAGGCATAATATGACCCAGAGGGGAGCTTTTATGCATCACCATTACAAGAAAGGGGTTTTTGGCATGGCAAAGAAAGGTTTGGGTAAATTCGTAGCATTTGCAGCAGTAACCGGTGCTGTGGCTGCCGGCGTTTCCTACGTACTTCAGTATAAGACATACCACAGGGAGCTGGAAAAGGATTTCCGGGAATTCGAGGATGGCGGCGAGGACAGAACCGACGAGGACGGCACGGAGCGCACCATTGATGCACGCAGCCTGGACCGCAATTACATCTCTCTTTCCTCCAGCAAGGACGAATTCAAGGTAGCTGCCAAAGATATGGCCCAGGCAACGAAGAATGTCCTTAAGGATGCCGGAAGCCTGTTGTCGGACACTGCCCACGAGGCTGTTTCCGCTGCCGTGGACACGGCTCAGATTGCACTGCAGACCGTGAAGACAAAGAAAGCGGATTTCATGGATGAGCACTCCAGGGATAAGGCTGATGATTCTGATTTGTTCGAAGATGAGGGCTTCCTGGACGACGACTATGTGGACGAGGACGACCTCTATGATTACCGCCGTATGGACGGCAGTTCCTCCTATGATTCTGGAGATCTTACAGAAGATGATTACGATGACAGCAGTGAGGAGCCTGAGAAACAGGAAGCAGGCCCCTCTACCGCCATCATCGAGGAAGATACACTGGAATAACACAGCGGCTTAATACCAGGCGAACTATCCAAAACAGTGTAAAAAGCGGAAAGGCTTGGGGAACATAAGGATTTCGTGTTCCCGGAGCCTTTCTGCTTTTTATATTTTATTCTGTATTTCATTCATCCTTTTATTCCTCCCAGGCCAGAAGGTTAATCCACACAGGCTGTCCGGCCAGCTTCTCGTCCATGATATAGGCGTGGCTGTCATCCTCCTGGGACATGAGCTGATACTCCCCACGCTCCTCTATATGAATCCAACGGTCATCCAGCTGTACCGTACCGTCCTTTACTTCCAGCTTCCAGGTGGATGTCTCTCCCTCCTGGTTCAGGGTGGTATAGGTCACCTCCCCCTCCAGCCTGTCACCGGTAAATCTCCCGGTCTTGCACACATCCCTGGCTTCCCCCTGGGGGCTGTTCTCATAATAGCAGTATCCTGCATGGCCATCGCCCTCCATTTTTCCATCCTTCCACAATCCCTGGGAGTAATCATACCTGGGGGCATCCAGTTCAACCACCTGAAGGGCCGTACAATCTCCTTCCGGTCTGCCGGCCTTAAAGGCGCCGTAATACAGTGTCTTAGGCATGGTGAGCACCAGCCCCTTACCCTCTATGGACAGGCTGAATGACTGGCCGTCATAGAGATACCGCGTTCCGTCCATGACCTCATAAAACAGCGTAAGAAGCTCCTCCTCACCGCGGTCCATGACCCGCGCGGCAGACTCCAGATCCTGCGCCTCTAATGCCTCCATGATTTCGTCCAGAACCGCCTTCTGGGATTCTGTCACGTCCGGAAGTATCTCTGCGTCTTCCCCTCCGGGCCGGGCCGGGTTCTCCCCTGGGCCCTCCGCCGCCTGTACAGCTCCCGCGGTATCCGGATAAGCGTCAGCCTTGCTCACGGGATTTCCATTTTCATCCTCCGGACCTGCCTGTTCATACATCCGGCCATAGGCGCTGCCCGTCCGGCCATGGGCCTGGTCATAGGCCCTGTCATGCTGCCCCCAAAAGGCGCTGATTCCCAGTACCACCGCAAACGCGGCGGCAGCAGCCATATCTGTCCGTGTGTCATTCCTGCCCTTCATGGTATACCATTCCTTTCATGTTGACCTGCTCATTATCTTCGCTATCTTATCTTCTGCAGCCAATAAAACATATTTTCCGTCAGACACACCCTTTATGCCTTTAGCATCCCAACAGCGTCTTAGAATGTCCAGGCCTTTGCCAGAAGTTTAGTGCCTTTCCGGATTTCCTCCTCGCTGAGACTTGCATATCCCAGCATAACGGTTGCCCCCAGCAGGTTCGCCTCCGGCTGTATGAAACATCCCGATATTCCATAGACCTTCACTCCCAGGGCAGCCGCACGGGCCACCAGGCGTTCCTCCGCCTCCCCCTGCCTGTGGGTCAGCAGCACATGCACTCCCGCATATTCTCCCCTGATTAAGAACCGGTCCTCCAGTTCCTTAAGCCCGGTCATCAGCGCATCATGTTTTCCCTTATACAGGGCCCTCATGCGGTTTAAATGTCTCTCATAATATCCCTGGGTTATAAACTGATAGAGAATGTTCTGGTCAATCCTGGACACCGTGGAGAGATAGAAACCGGCCCTTTCCCGGTATGCCTCCAGCAAATGCTCCGGCAGCACCATGAAGCCCACACGGATAGCCGGAGCTATAGATTTGGAAAATGTTCCCATATAAATCACACGGCCTCCCCGGTCCATGCCCTGCAGCGCGGGAATGGGTTTCCCCTTATATCGGAATTCACTGTCATAGTCATCTTCAATCAGATACCTGTCCGCACCGCTGTAGGCCCAGGCCAGCAGCTCCTGCCGCCGCTTCACAGGCATGACGATCCCTGTGGGATACTGATGGGAAGGCATCACATATGCCACATCCGCGCTGCTACAGGCAAGGCGCTCCACATCCATTCCGTACCGGTCCATATCCACGGGAATCACAGGGTATCCCTCCCCCCTAAGCACTCTGTATGCCTGCTTGTATGTGGGGTTTTCCATGGCAATTTTCCTTCCGTTTCCCAAAATCTGGGGCAGAAGCATCAGCAGGTACTCGCTTCCCGCGCCAATGAGAATCTGTTCCGGCCTGCAGTCCACCCCCCTGGCAGAATGGAGGTAAGCTCCTATGGCAGTTCTGAGAGCTCTCTCTCCCTGAGGGTCCCCTGCCGCAAACATCTCCTTGTTATCATCTACCAGTGTATTCCTGCTGATTTTCCTCCACGTATTAAAGGGAAAGCTGTCCAAATCAATTCCTCTGGGAGAAAAATCCACCTCGTAACGGTCTTTCCCGGTATCTCCCGGCTCTACAAAGGAGCCTCCGCCCTTTTGCCGTACCTCCACCAGTTCCTCTATCTTACAGACAAAATAGCCTTTGCATGGCAGTGCCTCGATATATCCTTCGGACAGCAGCTGGTCATAGGCCATCTGGGTGGTACTGCGGCTCAGCCTCAGGTTCCTGGCCAGTATGCGGGTGGAGGGCAGACGGCTTCCCGCCTCCAGCTTTCCCCGGCGGATTTCATTTTTTATGTACTGGTAAATCTGTTCATAGAGAGGACTGTCCGACTGGCTGTCAAAAGGTATTATCAGTTCCATTTTCCGCCCCTTCCTGCCGCAAGCTGGCATTACCATTCATATTTGAAACAAACATTTTAATCATACCAGTCCCACAGGGATATGTCAATATTTTCTCACATTTGTTCAGTTAACTAATACTCTTTTCGCAAAATACAAAGATTATTTCACGATAATATACTCTTTTTTCTGATTTGTACATTGTAATCATCGCGGTATGGAATTATAATAAAAGTAGAAAGAGAACCCAATAAAATCAGTTGAGAAAGGATGGATGGACATGAGCGAACAGACTCTGAATATGTTAAAGAAACTATCTCCCAAAAAAGAACATTCACTGGCTTTCCGCTGTTTCATAGGAGCTACGGCCATTGTGCTGCTGACCGTGTCTGTGCACATCCTGGTATTCACAGCCATAGAGAGACACAGCGCGGTAAGGGACTTTCCGGAATGGTACCAGCTCCTTGCAGCCCTGTCTGTGGATGCGCTTTACCCGCTGTTCATAGTGTCCCTGGTATCCATCATCAAGCGGGTATTCCGCATACCGGTGCACCGTCTGGAGCGCAAGGTTTTCAAGTTCACCTATCTCTGCCTCGGCCTTATCGCAGCCTCCAGAATCAGCATGTATGTGGGGCTCTATGTATTCTTCATGGCTTTGTTTGCAGCAGGCACGGCCATTTATATTATCATCGGCATACGTTTTCTCTACGAGCTTTTCAAGTTCCACTTTATATCCTGCCGGTATTATTAAAGGACATATGATAAGGTGTTTCATCACAGTGTGATGCAGGAGCCGCAGGCATAATAAATGCCGGGGACCTTTTTCATCAGGTACCCGGCATTTTCTTTATCTCATTAATGATTGTCCTGTTTTATCTGTTCTGTTCCCTTATGTTTTATCCTATTTAGGAAGCTTGAATGAGCTCTTTAAGGATACAATCCGGTTAAACACCGGATTCTCAGGCGTGCTGTCCTTGCAGTCCACACAGAAGAATCCGTTGCGCACGAACTGATAGCTGTCATAGGCTTTTCCCTCTGCCAGGGCCGGCTCCACGTAGCACTCCTTTAACACAACCAGGGAATGGGGATTTAAATTCAGGCTGCCGTCCTCATTCAGCTTGCCCTTCTCCTCGTCCACAATGTTCTCATACAGGCGGCATTCCACCTGCCTCGCGGTGGGAACAGCCACCCAGTGGATGGTTCCCTTTACTTTGCGTCCCTCAAAACCGGAACCGCTCTTCGTCTCCGGGTCATAGGTACCGTGAACCACTGTAATATTGCCGTCGGCATCCTTCTCACATCCTGTACATTTCACGAAATATGCTCCCATCAGGCGAACCTCATTGCCGGGGAACATGCGGAAATACTTTTTCGGAGGCTCTTCCATGAAATCCTCCCGCTCAATATAAAGCTCCCGCCCAAATGGAACCTTCCTGTCTCCCAGCCCCGGATTCTCCAGATTATTGGGAACATCCAGCATCTCCGCCTGGCCTTCCGGATAATTGTCAATGACCAGCTTCACCGGATTCAGAATAGCCATCATACGCGGCTTCTTAAGCTTTAAGTCCTCGCGGATACAGTATTCCAGCATGGCGTAGTCCACGGAGCTGTTGGCCTTGGATACGCCGACCATCTCCACGAACATCTTGATGGCCTCCGGTGTATATCCCCTTCTTCTCAGAGCCGCGATGGACACCAGACGCGGGTCGTCCCAGCCGTCCACGATTTTATCCTCCACCAGCTTCTTGATATAGCGTTTGCCGGTTATCACATTGGTCAGATACAGTTTGGCAAACTCAATCTGGCGGGGCGGATTCTCAAACTCACACTCCTTTACCACCCAGTCATAGAGCGGCCTGTGGTCCTCAAATTCCAGGGTGCAGATGGAATGGGTGATGTGTTCAATGGCATCCTCAATGGGATGGGCGAAATCATACATGGGATAAATGCACCACTTATCGCCTGTGTTGTGGTGGGACATGCGGGCAACACGGTAGATAACCGGGTCCCTCATGTTGATATTAGGGGAAGCCATATCGATTTTGGCTCTCAGCACCTTCTCCCCGTCCCGGTACTTTCCTTCCTTCATCTCCTCAAACAGGGCAAGATTCTCCTCCACGGAACGGTTCCTGTAAGGACTCTCCTTGCCGGGTGTGGTAAAATCTCCCCTGTACTCCCTGATCTGGTCCGCTGTCAGGTCACAGACAAAGGCCTTTCCCTTCTTAATCAGGAACACGGCGCACTGGTACATCTGGTCAAAATAATTAGACGCAAAGAAAAGCCTGTCCTCAAAATCAGCGCCCAGCCACTTCACGTCATCCATGATGGACTCCACGAATTCAGTCTTTTCCTTTGTGGGGTTTGTATCGTCAAAACGCAGGTTGAACTTGCCGCCGTACTTCTGTGCCAGGCCGTAGTTCAGTAAGATGGACTTGGCATGTCCGATATGCAAATAACCGTTGGGCTCCGGCGGAAAACGGGTCTGGACATGGTTATAAACGCCCTCTGCCAGGTCCTTGTCAATCTCCTGTTCTATGAAATTCCTGGAGACCACCTCCTTTTCCTCAGTTTCCATTACGGTATCCCTGTCTGCCATAATTGTTCCTCCGTTACGTTGCTATTGTGGTAAATATAATTATTAATCATAACACAATTCTTTTATCAGTGAAAGGGGAAAATACGTTTTGCAGTGGAAATCTTATCCCATGTCTGCTATACTATATTAATGTGCTAAATTATGTACAATTATGAGGAGATTTACCAAACCATGAAAAAAGCAGCAAAATTCGCTCTGATAAAGACCATCCCCATATTTCTGGGCTACATATTCTTAGGAATCGCCTTTGGACTCCTGTTACAGAAATCCGGTTTAAGTGTGTTCTGGGCCTTTCTCATCAGTACCCTTGTCTATGCGGGTTCCATGCAGTTTGCTCTGGTGGGCATTCTCACCGGCGGCTTAAGCTATGTGACCACAGCTGTCATGACCCTGTTTATCAACAGCCGCCATGCCTTCTACGGACTCACCTTCATTGAGCGTTTCAAGGAAATGAGAAAAGCCTATCCTTACATGGTATTTTCCCTGACGGATGAAACTTATTCCCTGTTATGTTCCATGGCACGTCCGTCCGCATTTACGGACAAAGAATGGAAGGCAGCCACTTTCTTTACAGCGTTTTTTGACCAGTGCTACTGGATAGCCGGGTCGGTGCTTGGCGCCCTTATGGGTGAGCTGATTACCTTTGACACCACAGGTATTGATTTTGCCATGACCGCCCTGTTCGTGGTCATATGTGTGGACCAGTGGAAGGCGGCAAAGACCCACATACCGGCTGTCACCGGTTTTATATGCGGCGCACTGTTTCTGGTGCTCATCCGCTCTTCCAACTTTATCCTTCCTGCCCTGGCAGCTACCGTAGCCATGCTGCTGTTCCTGCGCAGGACCGTGGAACAGAAAATGGAGGAGGATTAAACCATGACCCACTCAAATTATGTACTAATTACCATACTGATTTGCGCTCTGTGCACCCAGATTACCCGGTGGCTTCCCTTCCTCCTCTTCGGCGGTAAAAAGGAAGTCCCCGGGCTGGTCCGCTACCTGGGGACCAGCCTCCCGGCCGCCATCATGGCCGTGCTGGTGGTCTACTGCCTGAAGGGAATCACACCTTTAGCCTGCCCCTATGGCCTGCCGGAGCTCATATCCGTTGCCGTGGTGGTGGGGCTCCACCTCTGGAAGGGCAATACCCTTGCCAGCATCGCGCTGGGAACGGTATGCTACATGCTGCTTGTGCAGATGGTATTCTGATGTTGCTCTGACCATGTTCTGGCTATACTCAGCCAATATTCTGGCCGTATCCTGTCAATATTCTGGCCGAACTCCAGGGGCGGCCTCCGGCAGTTTGAATATCTGCATCGCAATAAAGTCCCATACAAAAAGCCTGTTCACGCCGCATGATGGTGTGAACAGGCTTTTCTATATAGATTTTCCCCACGGCCTTTTACTTATACCTTTCCAGCTGCATTCCCCATATCACCGTCATGCATCCGTCCCTTCCAGCTCCCTGCCGCAGACGCCGTTCCCTTCATTCAGAACCGGCCTGATAATTCCATCCTTCACCAGGCCGATAAATACCGGCACCAGCTCCGGATCAAACTGTGTTCCCGCGCCCCGTTCCAGCTCATTGACCGCGAATTCCACCGACATGCTGGGCTTATAGCTGCGCTTGGATACCATGGCGTCAAAGGAATCTGCAATGCACAGGATTCTGGCCGCCAGAGGAATATCCTTCCCTGCGATGCGCCTGGGGTATCCCCTTCCGTCATACCGCTCATGGTGTCCCAGGACAGCGGGAATCACATAATCCATGGAGGGAAGATGGCGTATGATTTCCACGGATGCCTCCACGTGGCGCTTCATGGTGCTGTACTCCTCGTCCGTCAGTTTGCCGGTTTTGTTCAGAATATTTTCCGGTATCCCGATTTTCCCGATATCGTGAAGCAGGGCTGACTCCTTAAGAATCTCCTGGTACTCCTCGCTGGTTTTCAGGGCCTGCCCCATGGCATGGGCATAATAAGCCACATTCTTGGAATGCTGGAATGTATAGTGGTCTTTTGCGTCGATAGCAGCCGTCAGGGCGTAGATGGTTGGAGCATATTCGGAATACATGCTTCGGTGCTTCTTTGCCAGTCCCTCATCCGTATCCCTCACACCGATGATTCCGTCTGAGTATACCCGGATTCCGTTCTTTCCGGAACGCTTCACATGGTATACCGCGCAGTCCGCATTGGATATGAGCTCATTCATGGACGCTGCTGCGTACGGAGCAGCGCAGATTCCGCAGCTGACAGTCAGCGGCTTTAAGTAAGTATCCGTACAGTCCAGATTCATGTTCTGAATCTGCCGTGAAATATTCTCAGCCAGATTCTGCGCTGAATAGATATCATAGTCAGGCAGGATAACGGCAAATTCCTTGCCGCTGTAACGTCCGCAGTAACCGTTATCCCCCACGGTCCCCTGTATGATACGCGCAATATGCACCAGTGCCTTATCTCCCTCATGATTGCCGTAAAGCTGGTTGTACAGCTTAAAATCATCCACGTTGAAGATGACAAGGGCCAGGGAAGTGCGCTTGCATTTTACGTAATTTTCCTCCAGTGTCTCGCAGAAATATTTCCGGTTCAAAAGTCCGGTAAGCTCATCTGTCCTGGCTTCCTCATATGCCTTTTCGTAGAGCCTGGAGTTCTTTACCGCAATGGAGCTGACGGATTCAATGGAGTTAAGGAATATGATGTCCTCCTCGGAATACCCCCCGGCACGCATCTTTCCCCGCTTCTCCTTGCCCCCCATAAGCACCAGTCCGGCCAGGTCGTCCCCGCCCTTAAGAGGCAGGATACACTCAATCTTAAGGACCTCCATCTGGTATTTTTCTTCCTCCCACATGGACTTGTATTCCACGGTCCTTCGGAAATCCTTCAGCAGCAGACAGGAGTCATGGCTTTTAAGCCAGTTGATGAGCGGCGCGCTGCCTGCCAGAGAAAAATTCTTGTCATCCAGGGGACTGCTGCTGAACACCGCAGGATAATTTCCCTGTGAATCCTTGATGCAAATATAAATTTTCCTTGTGTGCAGGGTACTTCCTATGACGTTCACCAGGGCATTGAGGATTTCCGTCAGTCTGAGTGACTGGGACACAATGGCCGTGTATTCGCTGAGCCGTTCTGTCTGGCTCATCTCTTCCTTAATGAAAATCCGGTCAAAAAATCCCTTGGCCACAATGTAAATCAACAGGGTGACCATCATGGTCATAGTAGCCACAATCATAACGCTGAAGGGCGCCAGCATTGGCACATCCCTGCGGATGATGCCGTCCAGAGTCTGAGCCACATTATAAAAGGCCAGGGCGCTTACTGCCATGGCAATGATATAGCAGTTGCCTCTGGATACCAGCAGTGTCATGCGGAACACGTGCCTGGAATAAAGGGTATAGAACATCACCCCTGCATTCAGAATCCCTGACAGGATATCTATGGGGAAACCATTGAACAGCGGCACAGCCATATTTCCCGCAAAAAGCAGAAATATGCCTAAAAGCAGCGGAACCACTTTGGCCTTAAGGGCCCTGTTTTTCCGGCTGCTCCATATGATGGCGGCTGTATGTATGATTACCAGGAAGCAGAGTCCGTACATAATGCTGGCACGCCAGTCCATATGATAGACAAACACGGCGCTGGCCCCGTTCCACTCGATGGCGGGCGGCTGGACCAGGCTTCCTGTCCATATGTTATAGAGATTCACCAGAAGGATAAGCACCAGCCACATTTTGTGGGAGCCTTTGGCCTTATGGCCGCAGAAATCCCTGATGAAGCAGAAAAACGCACATGGCACCAGGCTGATTCCTGCCAGCGAAAGATGGAACCACAGCTCATAGGACGGCCAGGCCCGGAGCCTCATCAAAAGAGAGCCGCCGGTCCACAGAATCATGGCGCCCAGCACAGCGATAAAATCACGAATCAGCCGTGATTTCTTAGCCGACATAAAAGCCAGCATAAGAAAGGTATAGAAATATAAAGCTGTTATGGATATAAAAACATAGCTTCTCATACAATCAGTGTCTCCTAGTATCTCCTGTGCCCGTCAAAAGCTGCCTGCATCTTTATCATTTCCTGAATATCATGGATGGATGGGTTGATATGCCTCAGTGTCTTTCCGGTCTTTTCCCGGTAGGATGCAAAGGTGCCGCACCGAAGAATGGTTATCTCCAGCGGGTCCATGCCCAGTATCCGTTTCAAATCATGGTAATCCTGGTCCACGTATTTAAAATAAATGGTCAGGTGTTCCTTCAGAAGTTCCCGGCTGACGGCCCGGTTCACCACACAGCCGGGCGCCAGCTCCACGTACATATGGAGATAGGGCCTTCCCCTGTCCTCGGTAAACTCCTTCAGAGCCGCCCAGTCCGTCACATCAATTCCCGAAAGGCTGATAACATTCTTAATGGAATTTTCCGAAATCCTTGTAAACCCGGCAATATCAATAATATCCGGCACCCGGTCAATGTACTCAAACCTGGGAATCCGCGTCTCATCCTCCTTGCTGGCAAGTCCCAGACAGCGGTAGACATCCCCCACCCGGTACCGGGCAAATGCCCCGCCTTTCAACACAGTAAGGACAATTTCATATACTTCTCCGGCTGCCACCTCATCCATACATATGGCCCTGGGAACATAGGAGGGATCATCCAGATTTTTGTACATTTCCGTTTCCGGTATGAATTCATAAAAGCATGCATCCGGGAAAAAGTAAAGTCCGTTGCGGTTCCATGTCTCTGTCCCGATAAAACTGGGTTCTGTCCCCGCAAACACTTCCACCGGCCTGATACCCCACAACTCCTCCAGGTCATCTTTATAGCAGCGGTTATCTGTTCCAGCGCACAAAAATCCCTTCAGTTTGAACAGGTCCTTAGGCATCAGTCCCCGTCCTTCCTTCTCACACTGTTTTTTCGCCTTAAGATACCGCAGTGTCATGGAAGGAGGCATGGTAAACATTTTTTTCAGGAAGGATCCGCCCTTCTTACCGCCCTCAGACAGGCTGGCAATGCTCATACTCACATAATAAGCCACGCTGCCCATGCCGAAGAAGAAATCAATCCCCTTTCCCAGCCCCATCTTAAATCCCTTCTTATTCCGCTCGGAAAAGGTCATATTCACGGCCTCGTCCACCGGAGGAAGGAACTCTATGTGGAGTTCGTCCGACAATCCCAGTGGAATCAGGCCAGTGATATAGGGCAAAGGCGCCAGTCCATACAAAAATGTATCGCCGATTCCGATGTCAAAGCTTCCCCTGCCCTTGCTGGTAGCCATCATCAGGCAGGTCAGGATATTATTCTTGTAGGTTTTCAGCATACCGCTGGTGTAGGGCGCCACCTTGATAGGATGCTTTCCGCCCTCCCATGTGGTCTGAATCCATATGATCGGTTTATCAGGAAGCATGTCCTCCTTTTTCAAAAGAAGGACATCCGCATAATCTTCGTAGGTGGTCAGCGGCACCATGGACCGGAACTCATCTATGCTCTCCGGCCTCCTATCCTTTAGAATCTTCTTTCCAAGAGGACTTGCGCACCAGAGTCCAATCTGCTCCTCCAAAAGCCTTCTCTGGATTTTCATATAGGATTCCAGGTCCAGGTCCAGAAAACCGCAGTATTCCTGCCATATCCTGTCATATTCCTGATTGGTCAGCTTTTCCTCAAATGTCATTCCAGTTCACCGCCTTTTCCACAGTCTGGGTAGTAAAAATGGTACTTGTTCCTGGTAATCCCTGTAGTCGCAAAATTCCTCTACAAATATAAGCCTGTCCTGATACCAGGCATACAGAAGGTTCAGAAAAGAAAGACACAGACCGAGCATCACCCGGTTCGGATTCCCTGTGGACAGGCCCATACAGAAAAAACAGCCAAAAAACCACCATATGCCCGGATGACGGCACCAGCCATACATACCTGAGCGGCAGACCTTGTGCCGGTCCGCCTCCTGGCAATAAGTACTGTCAAAGGGCAGCGCAAAATACAGCGTATAAATCAGCATCGCCAGAAAAAACGCGCCCGGAAGGAGCCAGACTGACTGTCCCTTAACCCCTGAGGAAACACAAGAATACACCATTCTTCCTCCCACCACAGCCAGCAGCAGGTTGCCTGCCGCAAAAAGCGGGGCGAAGCCATTTTTTTTCAAAAAAACCCGATTCCAGTCATATAGGAAAAACATCCCAAAAGCCCCTAATCCAAAGCCCCAGTCCAACATCTATATCCCCCCTGCCCAATATATAAAAGGGAGCCCGCTCTCTTTATGACTCCAGACCCCCAACCATATCCAAAATAAATCCTCCCATCTGTTCTCAACCTTGGGAAATTATGTAAAGTACCATGTAAATATTAACTATTTGCCGAATAGTATAAATTCTATCATAAATATGTCGAAAAAGGAAGGGATTTACCCGGATATTATTTATTCTTTCTTATAAATAATTAGGTTATTTTGTAATCATATTAAATTTATTGTTTTTTAGGTACAATTATCCTCCCCTCGCCTGTTTAAGGATACTCCGGCCGGGAAGATTATTAATCCAGATATTTACAAGGGTACAAAGAATTGAGCCGTCAATTCTCATGTGGCCATGGCAGAAAAAAAGGGACAGTCCAGGCTATCCCTTAAAATCCATATCCGTTGTAAATTCCCTGCCGCAATATGGGCAAGTGACACGAGCCACTGGCTCCTCTGCCCCGTTTACAGTTTCATACGTATTCACCAATGCGGAACAAAAAGAAAAAAGCCCGGTAAATACCAGGCTATCCACAAGCTGCTGACGGGAATCGGACCCGTGACCTCCGCACTACCAATGCGACGCTCTACCGACTGAGCCACAGCAGCTTATTCTGTTTTGGTGCGCTCTCGCGGACCTTGTATATATTATCATGACCACATGGTTTTGTCAACAATAATTTTCAATTTTTTCTTCCATTCTATCCCCGCTCATTCAAACCGCTGCCCCCTCAAGCCTCCCAGGCAATTGTGAGCAGCGGTATGTGAGCCGGCTTTCTCAAAGCATCTGAAAATAAGAATCCTAAAATCAATCCTATTCCAAATATCAGAAAATCCCGTCATACCCTTCCCGCAGCGTATCACAGGAACGCCCCAGCTTCTCCAGCTCCTCCGGTGTCAGGGACAGCGGCAGGACTCTCTGTACTCCGTTCTGGTTTATGATGCAGGGAACGCCTGCAAACACGTCCATCTGGCCGTACTCTCCCCGCAGCATGGCGGATACGGTAAGTACGCTGTGCTCATCCCCCAGGATGGCCTTGGTTATTCTGGTAAGGGCCATTCCAATACCATAATAGGTGGCATTCTTGGCCTCTATGATTTTGTAGGCGGCAGTGCGGACCTCCTCCTCAATGTCATCAAACCGCTGCCTGCACAACGCTTCCCCGTTTTCCCCGCACAGCTCCAGAATGGGCTTGGTGGCCAGCAGCGCCTGGCTCCACGGCACGAACTCGCTGTCCCCATGCTCTCCCATGACATAGGCGTGGACATTTCTCGGGTCCGCCTTCAGATAATCGCCTAACAGGTACCTGAGTCTGGCTGTGTCCAGGGCTGTTCCTGTTCCCATCACCCGTCTTGGATTAAAGCCCGACAGGGTACAGGTTATCCTGGTCATGATGTCAACCGGATTGGTTGCCACCAGAAACAGGCCATTGAATCCCGATGAGGTAACCGGCTCAATGATGGATCGGAACACCTCGGCATTCCTTTTCAGAAGGTCCAGACGGGTTTCACCCTGTTTCTGCGCCACGCCGGCACAGATGACCACGATATCCGCATCCCTGCAGTCATCGTACTCCCCTGCGTATATTGTCATGCTGGAATTGGCAAATGCCAGGCCATGGTTTAAATCCATTGCCTCCCCCTCGGCCCTCTTCTTGTTCACATCAATGAGCACCAGCTCATCGCACACCGACTGATTCAGAAGACAGTAGGCATAGCTCATGCCCACCATTCCAGTTCCTACGATTACCACTTTTCTCTTATCTGCTCTCATGTTCTGCTCCTTTCCTGCCGTCCCGGTCTGCTGTTCATATCCTTAGTATAACTGGAAAACCCGCGTCTTATTCCGGCAGGATTTACAGCTGGTCTTTCCGGGACCTGCGGCGGTTTTTGCGGTTATCTGGCCAGTTTCTTTTCCATGAGCTCACTGTTGCTGCTGTAAGCCGCCGCATTTTCACGGGAAATCACTCCGTCACGGTATAGTTTAATAAGGCTGTTATCCATGGATACCATACCTTCCTCCTGGGAGGTGGCAATGACTCCGTCTATCTGGTGAATCTTGGATTCACGTATCATATTGCGGATTGCATTGTTTAAAAACATGATTTCAAATGCCGGCTGCACCCCGCCGTCCACAGTGGGTATGAGCTGCTGGGATATGACCGCATCCAGCACCATGGCCAGCTGGGTCCTTATCTGCTGCTGCTGATTTGGCGGAAATGCATCAATGACACGGTCGATGGTATTGGCCGCCCCCACGGTGTGAAGGGTGGAGAGAATCAGATGGCCTGTCTCCGCTGCTGTCATGGCTATGCTGATAGTCTCATAATCTCTCATTTCTCCTAACAGGATGACATCCGGCGCCTGGCGCAGGGATGCCCTCAGGCCAGTAACGTAGCTGTCCGTATCCGTAACAATCTCTCTCTGGGTCACCACGCTCTGTTTATGCCTGTGCAGGTATTCAATGGGGTCCTCCAGTGTGATGACATGGGCATTTCTGGTGCTGTTGATTTCATCAATAATACAAGCCAGGGTCGTGCTTTTGCCGCTGCCTGCCGGTCCGGTCACCAGTACCATTCCCTTGGTAAGCCTGGATACGCCGATGATACTGTCCGGCAGATGAAGCTGTCCGGCATCCGGCAGTTCAAAACGCACCACGCGGATGATTCCCGCCAAGGATCCTCTCTGGCGGAACACACTGGCCCTGAAACGCGACACCCCAGGGATGGCAAAGGAGAAATCATCATCTCCGTGGGACTGGACCTTATCCATGCCCCGGTTCTTTGCCAGGCCGTATATCTCGGTAATCATCTTATCCATCTCGTCGGGCATGATCCGGTTATCACCCTGATAGATAATCCGGCCGCCAATCTTATAGGAGAAGGGCATGCCTGGAATAAGAAATATGTCAGCCGCATTCTGCTCCACGGCCGATGTAAGCAATTCCATCACATTCATCTGTTTTGCTCCTTTTGCCTCTGTTTTATTCCTGGAATGGGGCTGCTCCGCCCCACACAGGCATTGAATTATCTATTTCATACTCATCACTGGCATATACATACCATGATTTTATATCGTAATGTTTTTCACCGCACATGAGAACCAGCTCAATGCGCAGGGACTGTCCCCTGTCCATGGGGATGTCCGTGGAAATAAGACCGCTCTTCCTGTCATAAAGCTCTCCCAGCCTGTCCTTGATATCCAGGCTGCACTGGGTGGAATCCTTTTCCTCCCCCATTTCCTCTGTCAGGACCTGGTCCACTTCCTTAAGCCACTGCTGCCCCCTGCTGTCCGCCTCATAATATGCCCGGACCGCCTCCCCGTTTCGCCCGGCCAGCTTTAAATCGCCCTGGGCGCTGCTTAAGGACAGCAGTCCAAAGGTAGCCATGCACAGAACGATGAAAATAAGAATCAGGGACGACGCCCCTATATTCACTTTATTCCTGGATGCCTCTCCTGCCATCTGCCTTTCCTTTCCGTGTTTCATTTTCCCGAACCTTGCCGGCGGCTGAATATTCCTGAATCTTAAGCCCTGCCGCCGGCTGCATGTAAAACTGCGCGCAGCGGGGCCTGCATGCTCTTAGGGCTGCGCATAGGTCTCTGTCTGCAAACGGTACAGCAGCTTTCCCTTGTCAGATCCTCTGGCATAGCGCATGATAAGTATGTCCGCCCGCTTCATTTTATCCACAGTTCCGGTGTATATGACGCCCAAAAAGGACGGTTCATTGTCAGGTTCGGTCTCCTCCCAGCTGTTGTTCCAGTACATGGTATGTATACCTACGTAGCCTTCACTCTGTACCAGCTCCTGGTTCCATTCAGCCTGTTCCCGGTTTTTCCCGTCAGCATCTGCCAGGTGTTCCCATATATTACGGTCCGGAAGCATCTCCGGCCACCTAAGAGACTGCCCCGCCTTCAGCTCTTCTGCCAGGCTCTGCGCCTTTAACACCGCCTGATTTATGTCCCGGGCATCCCTGCTTATGTTGTCAGCCTTCACGAACACCAGAACACAGATACTGGCGCAGATGATAAAGAAACCCACCACCACCAGCATTTCCATTAAAAATGGCCCTGAACCGGACCCGCTTTTCCTATTCATCCGTCTCAAGTCCTCCGCTCCGCAGGGAAAGCTCCAGGCTTCCGCCGCCCTCTCCCACGGTCTCTATATGCAGCAGCCTGCCTTTCCTGGAAAGCTTCAGGCCCCGGCATTCCAGAATCTCCAGACCGTCCGCAAACCCCAAACCGCTGGATGTGTCTGTGAACAATTCCCGGATGCTCCCATCGTCCCAGTAAATCCATGTGACGTATTCTGATTCCCCAATTTCCTGTTTCATCTCCAGCACCTGGGTTCCATCCACATCCACCACATTTACCATCCCGGCCCGGTCACCCTGGCGCACCTTGTTGGCAATGTAGCTCAGAGCTGTGCTGCCTGTATAATTGGCGTCGCTGCGCACATTGATATTTTCATATACCCGGCTGCCAATCAGCACTGTGAAAAGGGCACACAGCACAAATACCAGAAATAACAGCATGGTAAAAAGCACGCTAACGGCATTTCCCTTCTTGTCTGTCTTCCGATTCATAACTGTATGCCCCCTACTCGTCTATGGGTATGATGGTGATTTCCGGCATCACATTGGATGCAAAACCATCGTAAAACACATTGTATTTCTTCCTGTTAATCTGGATCGCATAATTCTCCTCCAGATATCCCACGCTGGGAGGATAACGGCCCTCAATGGCATAGCACTGGACCGAAGCCCTTGCCACTGCCTTCCTGAGAGTCTCCTCCTCCCTTGCGCCTGTCCTCCCTGAAAAATTCAGCACAGCCGCCGCAAATACCGCCACCACGGCCGCCATGGCTGCCAGGGACAGAATGTAACCCAGCGCCTGGTTCTTCTCTTTTTTCTGAGACTTAACCTTCATCTGCTGCCTCCTAACTGTTATCCGATAGCGGACAATACGCCCACCAGTGGAAGCATGACGGACAGAAGGACAAGTCCCACTGATATGGCCAGAACTGCCACTATAGTCGGTTCAAACCTGGCAATCATATCGTCGATGGCGGTATCGGCCATCTCCTCATAATCCTGGGATATCTCGTCCATAACGCTGTCCAGATGGCCGCTTCTGGTTCCTACTTTAATCATCTGCACATAAAAACCGGAAAACAGGCCGGTATCCTTCATGGCCTGGTAATAGCTCTCACCCGTCTGAAGCTGCTCCGAGCATTTTCCGATGCGGACCGCCACGCTTTCGTTCTCAACCAGCTCCTTTGCCAGGTCCATGCCCTTTTCCAGCTCCATACCGCTCTTTAAGGTCAGGGCCAGTACTGAGGTAAACCGGCGGTTAGCCACTGCCAGGGCAATCTTGCTGCGGCCCTTCACGAAACTCACAAAACGCTCCACCAAAGCAAAACGTTTGCCGAATTTGGAGGCTGTCCAGATCCCGCATAACACCAGGGCCAGCACAGCCCCCACAATAAGGGCGCCGCCGCTTAACCAGCCTCCCAGCCTCATGGCCGAGGCTGCCACAGGAGGCATCCGCGCCCCCAGCTGCTCATATACCTTGTTGAACACAGGCATGACCTTGGAAAACAGCACAAAGAGGACCACCAAAAGCATTACCACCATCATCACAGGATATGTGACCGCATTCTTTATGGCCCGCAGGAGCCGGTATTCCTTCTCATAATAATCGGACAGCGATTTCATCATCTGGTCCATGGTTCCTGTCTGCTGGCCCAGCTTGGCCATACGCACCACATAAGCCGGGAAAACGCCCGTATCCTCCATAACCTTGAAGAAGGGGTCCCCCAGCTCCACGCCCTCTGCCATGTACAAAAGCATATCCTTCTCGCTCTGCGCGGCCGCGTCCTCAGCCATAATGGCCAGCCCTTCCTCCAGCGGAACAGCCGCTTCCAACAGCAGGGATATCTGCAGACAGAAGGCCGACAGCTCCTCATAGGAATACCGGTAATAAGCCTCTCCCTTTTTCGCCATCTCTTTTGCCTCCCCTTAATAGCTGTATTTTGCCCTGTAGTTAGAGCCGTTTCCAATGTACTGCATGATTTCCTGGCTCTGTCCGCTGGAGGACGCAAACGTGGGGTCCATCAGCTTCCAGCTGTTGCCATCAAAATAGATGATATTATCAACCCATCCCTGGCCTTCCAGATATACATTAATCCACGCGTGATACAGATTCCCCGTATAACCCACTACCAGCTTGGTGGGAATGTCCTGGGACCTGAGCATGGCTGTCATGAGAGCCGCATAGTCAAAACAGATACCCTTTTTCTGCGCCAAAACCACATCCACATTGGGCAGATAGCCGGACTGGACCGAACTTGCCTTGGCCGTATCATAGGTAACGTTGTTGATTACATAATTATAAACATTTGACACCACGCCCAGCTGGTCCGTTGCGCTGGCAGCCACGGACGCGCCTGTCTGCACCGCGGCGCTGGCCGCATTAAAATTCACATACTGGTTGGGGTAAAGGAAGGGTCCGAACTGATTGGTTATGCTGGCATTTACATTCTGGCTGAACGCCTGGGAATACTGGTTTCCCTGGATATTTTCAAACACCTTCACCGAATAGCTGCCGCTGCCCTCAGACAGAGGGAACACCTCGTATACGCCGCTGCTGCTTAAATCATATGTATATGTCTCGGAACCGCTTTTTGTAATCTGAACCTTAATCTTGCCAACGCTACCCGTATACTTTACCATGATATAGCCCTCTGACACATTGGATGCATCCAGAGTGGCCTTCTCGTTGCTGTATGCAGTGACCCCGGAAGCAATGGGAGTCAGTACATGGCTTCCGGCAGGCTTTGTGTAAGCCAGGGCCGTCGCCGGTGCCTGGATGCTGCTGACGGCAAAAAAAGCCGCTGCCGCTGCCGCCGCAAACTTTCCAACAGGTTTATATGCTGTCTTCATAACATTATCACTCCTTTATCTCTAAAAGGACTACATCTCCAGGCGCTGCCTTACAATCTCATAGGCCAGCACGCCTGCCGCAACTGATGCGTTCAGGGAATCAATATCTCCCTTCATGGGAATGGAAGCAACCATATCGCAGTGCTCGCGCACAAGCTTTCCGACCCCCTCCCCTTCATTTCCCACCACAAGTCCGATGGAACCTTTCAGGTTCATCTTATACATAAGTTCTCCGCCCATGTCGGCACAGACAAACCACATACCCTTTTTCTTCAAATCTTCCATGGTAGCCGTCAGATTTGTGACCTTTGCCACCGGCGTGTAGTTTAAGGCTCCTGCCGATGTCTTTGCCACGGTGGCTGTCAGCCCCGCGGCGCGGCGTTTGGGAATAATGACGCCATGGGCCCCTGCCAGGTTGGCCGTACGGATGATGGCTCCCAGATTGTGGGGATCCTCTATGCCGTCCAGCAGTATGAGGAAGGGCGGCTCTCCCTTTTCCTCTGCCGCCTTCAGCATATCTTCCACCTCGGCGTACTCATAGGCCGCAGCATAGGCAATAACACCCTGATGCTTTCCTGTCTCGGATATCTGGTCCAGCCTCTCCCTTGGCACGTAGTTAATGATGGTATCGTATTTCCTGGCTTCCCTCAGGATGGTGCGCACCGGACCGTCCTGACAGCCGTCCAGGACGAACAGCTTGTCGATGGTCCTGCCGGACCGGAATGCCTCCAGCACGGCATTGCGCCCCTCTATGGTCAGTTCTTCGTATCTCATGTCTTATCTCCTTCCGGGTCCGGCATCCTGCCCAGCTTCTCAAGTCCCTGGCTTATCAGATATACCAGCCTGTTGTATTCCTGTCTCAGGAACAGCCACCCTACCAGGGCTTCCATCCCTGTGGCCATGCGGTAATCAATGACAGACGCGTTCTTGGCTGATGTGGCTGATTTTGCGTTGCGTCCCCGCTTGAACACAGCGTGCTCCTCCCGGGTAAGCATGTCCTCAATGGCCTTTATGAGCTCTGCCTGCGTACCGGCCTTTACAAGCTCCGAGCTCTGCCTGTGCATTTTATTTACCTGCATGCTTCCCCGGTTTATCACCTTGGTGCGTATGATGACCTCATACACCGAATCTCCAATATAGGCCAGAACCAGTGGCGAGTAAGAATTCTCATCCACTGGTTCAAGCCTCATGCACTGTCTATAATATGTGAGAAATTCCTGAATGGTTACGCTCTCTTCCACTTTACGCCCTCTCTGGTATCCTCTAATATAATTCCCATATCCAGAAGCTTTCCGCGGATTTCATCCGCCAGCGCAAAGTTCTTCTCTTTCCTGGCCTGCTGTCTGGCTTCAATCATCTCTTCGATCTCGCTGTCCAGCACTTCTTCCTTCTTCTCCGTGATAATGCCCAGTACATCGCAAAGTTCTTCTATCATTGTCTCCATATAAGATACGAATTCCCTGGTACTGGATTCATCTGCCGTGGTATTAGCCAGCTTCACCAGTTCAAATATGGCTGAAATGGCGTCCGCGGTGTTGAAGTCATCGTCCATGGCCTCCTCGTACTTGCCCCGAAGCTTATCTGCCTCTTCCATATTTCCCTGCTCCCCGGCTGTCCTGGGGCCGTCTGATGCCTTTGCCTCCAGGTCCCTTAACTTCTCCACACAGGTCAGTATACGCTCCAGACCATTCTTGGAAGCCTCCATCAGGTCTGCGCTGAAGTTAAGGGGACTGCGGTAATGGGCGCTGAGCATGAAGAAACGCAGCACCTGCAAGTCGTATTTTTCACTGATTTCCCTTACTGTAAAGAAATTCCCCAGGGATTTGGACATTTTCTTATTGTCAATATTCAGGAACCCGTTGTGCATCCAGTATGTTGCAAAGTTCTTGTCGTTGGCGCACTCACTCTGGGCAATCTCGTTCTCATGATGTGGGAATATCAAATCCTCGCCGCCGGCGTGAATATCAATCTGCTCGCCCAGGTAGCGTTTGGACATAACGGAGCACTCAATATGCCAGCCCGGACGTCCGTCGCACCACGGCGACTCCCAGAAAGGTTCTCCTTCCTTCTTAGGCTTCCAGAGCACGAAATCATTGGGGTCTTCCTTGCCCTCCTCGCCGGTGACCTTGATTTCACGGAACCCGGACTGAAGCTCATCCAGGTTCTTATGGGACAGCTTTCCGTATTCCTTAAAAGAACCGGTCCTGAAGTACACGGTCCCGTCCCCTGCCACATAGGCGTGATTTTTGTCGATAAGGGTCTGTATCATCTCCAGCATGCCGCAGATTTCCTGGGTTGCCTGGGGATGGACGGTAGCAGGCTTTACATTCATGGCTGCCATGTCCTTTTTGCACTCCTCAATGTACCGGCGTGACACTGTATCCGCGTCCACACCCTCCTCGATTGCCTTTTTGATGATTTTGTCATCCACATCCGTGAAGTTGGACACGTAGCGCACGTCGTACCCCTTATACTCAAAATACCTGCGAACCGTGTCAAATACAATCATGGGCCTGGCGTTTCCTATATGGATGAAATTATACACCGTGGGGCCGCAGACGTACATCTTGACCTCTCCCGGGGTCAGGGGAACAAATTCCTCTTTTCTTCTGCTCAGTGTGTTAAATATCTTCATACTCTTATTCTCCTCAAATGAATCTCCTGCGGCATGTCTGGAGCATGCCAGGTCAGCTGTGTCAGAATGTGTTTTATCCTGTTTTATTCTTCATTCGCCCGGCTGCAGCCAGGGCAGCCTCCACAGCCGCCTTCCATTATCTTACTATCATAGCAGTAATCTGCTGTTTCCGTCAATAAGGTAATTGCCTGAGAAGAGATTCCTTCCCCGGTTCCCGTAAATCCAAGTCCTTCCTCTGTAGTGGCCTTGACGCTTACCCTGGACACATCCAGGCGGAGGGCGTCTGCTATGTTAGCCGCCATCCGGGGCCTGTATGGGGCCAGCTTGGGACGCTGGGCTATGATGGTGGCGTCTATATTCTCAACCACGTAGCCTTTCCCGTCCAGAAGTTCTCCTACCTTCCTTAACAGTTCTATGCTGGAAATACCTTTATATGCCGGGTCCGTGTCCGGGAAATGCTGTCCGATGTCTCCCAGGGCAGCAGCCCCCAACAGGGCATCCATCACCGCGTGGACCAGAACATCCGCGTCGGAATGGCCCAGAAGGCCCTTTTCATATGGGATATTGACGCCGCCTAAGATTAGATCGCGGCCTTGTACTAATTTGTGAACATCGTATCCTTGTCCGATTCTCATAGTGTCTCCTTCCGTGTTCATCGCGATACCGTTACCCCCGCCATGCACACCGTGATTATGTTACTCCGCCATGTGCACCGTGATTACATTACTCCGCCATGCACACCGTGATTGCGCTGCGCTCCATCACGGTGTCGGGCTTCGCCCTATAAAATAAGCCATAAGGAAATCTTCTTTTGTGCGAGCACAACGAAGATTTCCTTCTGTCTTATTTTGCATGGCTCATTGCCTGCGTCATATCATCATCCTTACCTTCCTGGCTATGCAGCTGGCTTGTATGTCTGTCTGGAAGCCGCAGCTCTCGCCGTCTGCATGGACGGGCAGCGCTGCTTCTGTGTGGATGGATACTTCCCTGCATTCGTAGGTTCTGACACCTTTGGGCCGCCGCCTTCCTATGAGGGCTGACAGCAGAACGGGTATCAGCTTTATCCTGGTGCTGTGGCTCATGACGCAGATGTTTAATTTTCCGTCGCTTCCGTCTGCCCTGGGGGCA
>ERZ791895.192-NODE-192-length-60328-cov-10.181690_pt1 | contig 60328 bp, 57 predicted proteins | sample MGYA00510153_ERZ791895 | MGnify/ENA primary metagenome ERZ791895 (study PRJEB30046, sample SAMN00792064) | human gut metagenome | study: EMG produced TPA metagenomics assembly of the A metagenome-wide association study of gut microbiota in type 2... | reverse complement strand
AGTCATCGGGCATTATCTGAACATAAAACACTATCAATAAGTTGGAGTCATTACCGGCTCCTGATTATTGATACTTTTATAGTACTGTGAGCCTGAGGACAATTTTTCCTTTAAAAGGGTGAAATCGCTATTTAACTATTTTTTTTACCGGGCACGAAAGGATAAAAACCGTAGTTGTCCTGCAAAAGCATCCAATTATGGAAAAACTATGAATGCAACATGTTGACGAGAAAATCTGATGGAAAAAGTTTACCTGTCTGGTATTGTCAGGAAAACCGGCAAAGGATTCAACTAACCAGGGGTGGTTTGTTGAATATGGAGCAGTAGCAGCCCCTTTGCCGGTTTGTCATCCTTTCATGCCTGCATCACTTTCCTTCCTGCTACCTGAAGACATCCACATACGATCTGCAAAAAAGAAGCCCACGTTTCGTTATGGGAGTGAACTACTTTTTTCACGAAAAGGGTCTCTCTGGGTGCACAATCCGTGACACTGTCACTTTCAGATGTAAGTGATCTAATATCATTGGATATAGTCACAATAGTAAATGTCAATAGCGATAAAATAACAGAAATTGATTATAAAATTGATACTTATTAAATAAAACAGAGTTTCAATATGTCGCTATAAAAACAATAAAAATGTATGGATTCAGGAATAATGAGAAATATGCTCATATTTTCATCGCTTCAAGAGGTATGCAACATCCTAGTTACAGTTCGAATAATAACGATTATTCCTTGTGTTAATATTATGTTAATAACAATAGTGGGGGTAACCGGCTTCTAAATCTGTCCAAAAGTTACTTTTCGAGTGGTTTCCGCCCAGGTTGCGCTACGCGAAATCTGAAGAAAATCGGAGGGGTGAGTACGTCAGATTTCACGTAGCGCGCGGCAATGTAAAAGAAAATATTCGGATGATTTCTGTCCGGTTAATGGGGCAGTATTAAAATCGCTGGATGAAGAACATCAGGGATGAAACCCTTTAAGCCTCAAAAGTTACTTTTATCTTTTGGTTGGGGGAACGAGCAGGGGAGTGGAATCGTCCATGATATCAGGTCCTGTTTTCAATAGAACGCATAATTGTACTTTTATTTTATGATCTTGCGGCAAGATGTGCAGACCTATCCATGCAGGAGTAAAGTAGATATGTTTGAAATAAAACATCAACCAAATAATTAACCATAATATGTTTTATAAAATATTTTTTCAAACAAACACATTCAAACTAGGGGCTTAATCTAAAAAGTCATTATGATAACTGAAAGATAAGAATAAAAGATATTTTCAGAAGTTATGGTTTAATAGCTCTATAACAAAGATTAACCTAAAAAAGTTACTTTCTGAGACCATGTGAGAATCACTTTGAATCGGATTCTATTACTATGTGTTAAAAAATGGCTGATATTTTTAATAGGGCCGAAGCCCTTACAGAAGCATTTGGTAGTTAACTGCTGGCCTTATCGGGCAGATGGGGAGGGGGCCAGCCGGTGCTTCCCATGAAGCCCAACCATCCTTTCCATATCGTTCATTATAGTAACTTTCTTTGATCACCTTACGTGCCAAATATGAAGCAGTATCCATACCAAATACCTCAATAGGAAAAAGTTCAGTACTCCCTATATCCGTCAGGCAGAAATCCGGGAATACATCATTATTAGAAGCATCATATCTCAGAGGTTTTATAAATGATCGCTCATGCTTATGAAGATAATTTAGCATGGTCAGTTCATAGCTCGAGTCTGCCGGGATCCAGTTATCATCAACATTCATCAAAGCAATCTGAAGTGTTTTAAGATAGTATGTATCATTCCCCTTAAATTTACCTAGCTCGCCTATAGCAATACAGATGACGTTGCCTCCTGAACGCCAATTTGCTATTTCAGAGCTGAATCTCTTCTCCAGTGATGCCCAGTTATCAGTATTCATCAGCACGATCAGAACACCAGAAAAGAACTTGACAGGAAGTCGTTTTGATGTATTCGAATGTTTTTCAGGGTTGTATTTCGATAGAACATTGAGACAAATCAAACTCTCCTTTTTCTTCAGAGCATCTGATGTCATTTTTATATTTTTCATCACCTGAGGTGTTGAAGGGTATGCACCTACAATTAAATACATGAGTCGGGAGAATGTTGACTACCCGTATTTGGGTACCGTGCCAGGAAATAAGTATCACCGCCAGAGTTATATTTTACGGAAAGTGATTTCTGTCCTTTGCCTTTACACGAGCAGCTAACCTTAGCTTCTACAGAAGCATGCGCCCGGGACAAAACTGCGTACCAGCTCTTTTTAAATTCGTCTTTTGTCTGGAAGTCTCTTGAGTACCTTTTACTGTCATCCCCAAAAGATATAATCACATCATTAACAGTCGACATCCCCCCCCCTTTACTGAGCTGAGATGCGTTGTCATTCACCTCTGGCAATAATTTTCATATACATTGACACAATAGCATGTAGTTAATAAAGTAACAAATACTTTGAAAGTAAATTTTCAAAATCGTTGTGATTTCACCCTCAACTCACATTTTATGATTATCACCCAGAGACAACCAATGATAAACATCCGGATGACCAAGTTAGCCATTTTCCCGCTGGCTGTTTTTCTTTTAACAACACCGCTGACTTCAATTGCCAAAACTTTCTCGGCAAAAGTTGTCAGAGTAATTGATGGTGATACTGTACAGGCTTATGACGGTGCAATAAATACAAGAATACGGCTCTATGGAATTGATGCCCCTGAAAGTAAGCAAGCCTTCGGGCAGAAGGCTAAGCAGACAATGATCCAGTTGGTCGCAAACCAGATTGTAAATATTCAGGACCATGGGCAGGACGCCTATGGACGTATGCTTGGTACAATCTATCTTAAAAGCCAGGATATTAATTCCATCATGGTTGCAGAAGGCATGGCCTGGGCATATCGCTATCAGGGTCGATTAACTGTACCTGAATATGGGACTCTTGAGCAGAACGCTCGCAATGCAGGTAAAGGTCTGTGGTCGGACCCGAACTCGATTGAACCACGTCAATGGCGCAAAGCGAATAAATAAATACATAAGGAATGACATTTAGATCTTCACTATATCGAACTAAATTGTATTGATTATTTGCCTGGTGACTTTTACAATTACAACACCTCTTTACATTGAATTCAACGATTAATTCATAACCAAAGAGACAGATTTTTTGAGGTGTTTTTTTCAAGATTGTGAATTTACAAACTGGGAAGTATCCTGTCTAAGGAAGATAGAATCAGCATGAGAGCTATTCCTTTTTAATATGTTTTTCGATTGAAATAATTTAACTTGCGAAGCCACTTGCTGAAAATTTTTAATTAATTTAATGTTGTTATGTAACTGCATAACAATGTGCTTAAAGAGGTAACTATGAGCGAGACATTACAGGTTCTCAATAACATCCGTACACTTCGCGCTCAGGCACGAGAGCTGCCATTAGAAGTGCTCGAAGAAGTATTAGAAAAGTTCACTGTTGTAGTCACTGAACGCAGTGAAGAAGAAAAGGCGGCCGAAGCAGCTAATCGAGAGCGTTTAGAAAAACTCTCTCAGTACCGGGAAATGATGATCGCTGATGGTATAGATCCGAATGAACTGATGGACGCGGCCGTTAACATTAAAGTACGAAAAAAGCGTGAACCTCGTCCGGCGAAATATGCTTATATAGACGAAGCTGGTGAGCAAAAAACTTGGACAGGTCAGGGTCGTACCCCGGCACCAATTAAAGCTCAGTTGGATTCAGGAAAAACTCTCGAAGATTTCCTGATCTAAACAATTTTCCGTAGCTATATAAAACCACCTTTATAAGGTGGTTTTTTTTCTCATCGACACGCATTATCGTGGTTCGTCTGACAGTAGATAAAAAGATCACAAGGATTTCTTCACTTAGAACTTAGTCCGCAGCAGGGAAGGTCAGGTGATCGCTTAAAATTTATAGTAAGGGGTCCGCTTGGAAAACGGAAAATATCCTACGTTAAGCCTGTTTTTTGAGCTGGCATGACGGTCCGCTGTGAACGAAGAGCGGACGTAATGCCAATGACATTAGCGCCCCTCTACAAACTACTTCAGCGGTGGTAATACATTCAGCATCAGAACGACATATTCATAGCATCGGGCAGGGGTTGAGTATTACCGGTTCGTGTGTTGAGGCTCGCCAGAAGTTTCATTTCTTCCTCTGAAAGTTCAAAATCCCAGACATCAACGTTTTCACTAAATCGTGCACCATTGGTTGTTCTGGGCAGAGGCGTGAGTCCTTGTTGAAGATGCCAGCGAAGTACAATCTGAGCCGGTGAATGGTCATGTCGTCTTGCCAAAACCATTACCACCGCATTGCGTAAAACTGCTGCACCATTACTACCAAAAGGGCTGTAACTCTGAATGGCTATTCCGGCTTCATGATGATAATCACGGACATCACACTGTTGAAAATGCGGATGCAGTTCAAGCTGATTCACAGCCGGCACCACACCAGTATCCTCTATAAGCCGCTCTATATGCTGGCAGGTGAAATTGGACACACCAATGGAACGAATCAGACCGCTGGCCTCCAGCTCGATTGATGCTTCCCAGGTTTCCACATACAAATTTTTTGCGGGTATCGGCCAGTGAATGAGAAAAAGCTCAAGGTATTCGACGCCCAGACGCTCCAGTGTTTCGTTAAAGGAGACAAGCGTACGTGCATAGCCCATATCCCTGCCGCGAATTTTAGAAGTAATAAACAACTGCTCACGCGGTACTTCGGTATACCGTAACGCACGGCCTACCCCATCTTCATTAAAATATGCCTGGGCCGTGTCAAAGTGCCGGAAGCCTGCTTTCAATGCCTGTCGGATCAGAGAGTCAACGTCCCTGTTGTCAATCAGCCAGAGGCCACAACCTGGCCGGGGCATATAATAGCCGTCGTTAAGCAGTATGCTGTCAGTGGTCATTTCGCTTTCTCAATGGTGACTGGCGTATTCTCCGGAATGGCACTGATTTCATCGACTGAAGCATGAATACGGCCAAGCGGCACCTTACCAGACCAGTAACCAATAGGACCGAAGTAAACAGCAATCCACTGCCCGGGAGCATAGTAGCCCACTTCAGGAATTTCTGGTTCATCACCCCGCGGCGCATTTTCCATCGATAATGGTGTTGCTAAGCGCAACACTTTCTCGTCATACCCCGGGTAATCCGTGGCCTGAACGTTAAGGGGCAGCTTTTTTAGCAGGTCGTGAGTCGTGGGATTATCATACAAATCCACGCTATAGGCTTTTTCACCGAACCGAAGCGTGATGCTCTCGTTCAGGGGTTTTCGCCATTGCGCATTCTTCTCTCCGTTGGACTGGCCTGCTGCCCAGGTGATACCGGTAGCAATAAGGCCTGCCAGGAGAAGTCCTGCAGTGACAACTTTATATTTTTTCATCCTGTATCCTCCAGATTATCAGGTGTTACTGGGTTTATCACATGCCTGACCATCTTTTCAACGGCCTCCGGGTTACTGTCCGTACTGCGGTGCTGTCGCCCTTTCTCCCCAAAAACTTCCACAATCAGCCACTGGCTGCCCGTTCTGCCAAACAGCGCATTGCACAGTCGCTTCACGGCCATTACTGGTTCCGGGAGCCTTCCCTGCGTCGACGCGTACAGGCAGGGTTGAATAAAGGTGAGGCCCGCAATGCCCTTGCGCGTGCAGTCTTTATCCGCCGACTGGGTGAAATCAGAGAGCGGGGACAGGTAAACGGGGATCTTCAAATACAGAGGCTTTCTTATATGGCATTGTTAACATCTCCTACAGAGTTCTCTTTGAATCTACGCTGCGTGGGATGTGTTAATGGAATGTACGGGAAGCTTTTTCGCGGCAAGTCAGCCCGTAAAGGGTGAAATAAACGACTGGGCGGTAAGGTGGGGTACAGGTGAAAGGCAGGAGCAGGCCATCATACTCATGGCCTACGGCACGTCAGGAGCGGACTCAGGGCCTGAATGTTGATAAACCCAGGCCTGAAGAAGGGGTCAAAGGTTAGCGGCGCGCAACGAGTTGCAGAAAGCGCAGTGACAGCCAGCGATCGGAATGATCTTTGTTATGTCAGCATTGACCGCTTCAGAAGGAATAGCGTGTCCGTTGTTTGCAGCAGGACTGACGTTCGCATTTTGCCCCGCAGGCACCGGCGATACAGAAACAAATGCGGCAGCATGGAATGACGTGACCAACAGCGTTGCCCCGACAATACTTAACACTTTCATTTTTGCCCCCTTGTTTAACTCAACATTTCAGTTTAACTTCGCCCGACGATGGGCACCAGCATAATTTCGGTGAAAAAGTGTGCAGAGTTATTTCAAAATAATCTCGACTTAATCCTGGTAACAGAATCACGTGTTTAAAGGTGTTCGACATTGCAGTCATAGTGATAGCAACGTATGGAACGCTTTTACTTTTTTTGACCCGTCAGACCGGCCAGACTCACGCCCATCACCGACAAAACGGCAAGGGCGACTGCAGGTGCCAGAACGACCCAATAGGCGCGCTCCAGATAAGGCATTCCTTCCGCAAGTACCCTTCCCCATTCCGGCTCCGGCGGTGATGCGCCCAGCCCGAGAAAACCCAGTGAAGCCAAAGCTAGGGCGATCCCCGGTAAGCGCAGCATAGCATGACGAAAGAGAGGGCCAATTAGTGCCGGAAAAATGTAAAACAGATTCTGACGTAGCCAGCCAACCCCCAGAACAGGAAGCATGTTGATATAAGGTCTGGCGCGAATTTCTGTCGCCAGCGCCGCGGTATGTGTGGCAAGAGGCGCCCAGCCTACTGCTGCAATCGCAATGGCCGCACCTAAACTGCCGGGGCCACTGATGGAAACCACCAGTAAGCCCGCAATCACCGGAGGCAGCGCATTTGCCATCTCTGTCGGTCCCACAAATACCCTGGGGAAAAGACCAATAACCAGCCCCAGTAGCAGACAAATAAGCGACACCATCAGCGCCAGCATGCAGGTATGCACTGTGCCGTAGGCCACTCTGGCCAGCAAATCACGCCCCATGGCATCGGCCCCAAAGGGCAGCGAAAAGGAAGGATGAGCCAGTCGCATAAACTCAGACGAGTAAGGATCACGGGGCAGACCAATAAGCAGAAGCACGACCAACGCAACGCCACAGGCGAACGGAAGCAACAGCGACAATTTCCCGCTTTTTCCGTCAGGTTCATTGGTGACCGGCAGAGAGGACGTGCGTAACGCCCGCCCCAGAATGAGGTATCTGATCCCCGCACACAGCATTCCGAACATAAATGCAATGATGAGCAGGAAGAGCACGCCCATTTGCAGCGCCGGAAGATCCTGTGCAACTACGGCACCGAGCGTTGCCCTGCCGAGCCCCGGAATGGCGAAGACCTTTTCCACGGCCACTGCACTGCCCGTCAATGACACCAAAACCAGGCCAATTAACGGCATAACGGTGGAGAGCGTTCGCTTAAGTACCGCGCAGGTAATGTGCCAACGCGATATCCCGGAGACGGTCCAGGTGATTATCCAGTTTTCACTAAAGGTTGCCGCTAAAGCATCCGAGAATATCCGCCCCAGATAGCCACCTGCCGGGATCCCCATTGCCAGCGCGGGCAGCACCGCATAGTGCAGGCCGTTCCAGCCGTAAGGAGGAAACCACTCCAGCCAGACGGCCCCAACGACCAGTAAGAATGACGCCAGAAGAAATTCAGGTAATGCGGTGAATACTGACGCGAAAAAGCCCGTCGAACGAAACGACCGCCCCTGCAGGCCTCGTCGGAATGTCGGCAGGCAAATCATCGCCGCCAGCAGCAGTGCCACCACGGCGGACATCAGCATCAGCGTCAGTGACACCTGGGCTGCCTGGATCATGTCAGGCAGCACCGGGCGCCCTGATATCCAAGAGTTACCTGCATCCCCCTGCAAGAGGCCGCTGAGCCAGTGCAGCAGGAGTTGCACAGGGCCCTGATCGAACCCCAGCGACTGGCGAATCGCTGCTAATGCTTCCGGGGTTGCTTCCTGTTCGGCAGAACGCGCTCTCAGCAGCGCCATGGCGGGATCCTGGCCCGATACCCAAGGCAGCATCCCGATCAGCACGACAATACCGGTCAGCGTAATTATCCGCGACAGCAACGTTGCCACTAAGCCTTTTGGCAGGTTACCTGCCCGATGGATCCTGGCGCAGGTCCGGCAGTACAGCGATTCGCTCATTGATCAATAACCCCTGTTTTACTGCGCAGCAGTAGTATGTTCGCCAGCGACTAATTGGGTCTGGCTGTCGATGAGCGTGCGCTCGCGAGGGTCACGGAGCGCATTTTTCACTACCGCACTTTCTCCCTGAATGACGCGCTCATGTAGTATTGGGATCGCAGCATCACTGGCAAGGATCATGTTTTCAGCGTCCATAATGGCCTGACGTCGGGTTTCACCCGCTGGCGTTTCACGGGCTTTTTTCAGCGCTGCATCAATTTCCGGGCGGCACAGCTGGGATATATTGAACGACCCTTCGCAGGCGAAATCGCTGTACATGTAGGCAACCGGGTCACCGGAATCCAGCACGGTTGCACGCGACAGAATAAAGGCATCAAACTTTCCGGCCAGCGCATCAGCTTCAATCTGCGAATACTCGCGGACCACTTGTTTCACGGTAAACCCGGCGGCAATGAGCTGCTGTGCAAGATAGACCGCGACTTCAGGCAATTCCGCACGATCGCTGAACGTTGCCAGAGTGATTGTGGCCCCGTCTGGTTTTCCCGCTGCAACGGGGTTGGTCACCGGTTTGCGCAGTGGTGCGGCCCATGGCAAGGCTGGCCCCAGAAGCCCCTGCGCGACGTCGGCACGTTTCTCATAGACATTATCAACAATCTGCTGACGATTAATCACGTCACGGACTGCGGCTCGCATAGCTGGATCTTTCATCACGCCCTGCGCCGTATTGAGATAAAGCGTATTGGTTCTCGGCATCGGGACTTCATGAACCAGTGATTGATCCAGAAGCGGGGCCTGAGACACAGGAATTGCCTCAATGATATCCGCCGTGCCAGTACGTAATGCGGCTGCGCGCGCGGCCCCGTCCGGAACAAAGCTTGCGTCAATACCGCTAGCTTTCGCCTTCTCGCCCCAGTAGCCATCAAAGCGATCGAGCGCGGCACTGCTGGTGCCATTCACGCTGCGCAGAATGAATGGCCCGGTTCCTGCATTAACTGGGTTCACCACGCCATTTTCTTTGTAAGCATTCAGCGACAAAATGGCCAGCTGAGGGCTGGAAAGACGCTGAGGCAGAAGAGGATCGCGTTTTTCAGTCGTGATCAGTACGGCATTATCGCCGTCTACTTTGGCTGTGAGCGTTATGCCATCCAGAATACGGGGCTTTGGTTTGGCGCTAGCGGCAACGCTCAGCGCGTTAACCACCGACTGCGCGGTTAGATCGGTATTGTCATGAAACTTGACGTTCGGGCGCAATTCAAAACGCCAGGTTGTGTCATTGATTTGCTCCCAGCTGGTTGCCAGCGCAGGCTGTGCATCACTGGCGCTGTTGAGTACGACCAGGGTTTCAGCCGTGCTCCAGCGCGATAATTTAAATGCATCATCACTGAGCGGCGTCAGGCCGGAACGCGGTGGAAGAAGGTGCGCCACTTTAATTCTGCCCTCGCTGGCGCTGACCGATTCGTCCTGCGGTTCATTAAAGCAGCCAGTCAGTAATAAGGTGGCTGACAAGAGCCCATAAACAGGCCATAATGATTTACCCGTATTCATTTATCTGTCCTTATTGATTTCCAGAGGTCGTTTTAAACGATCGTAAAATAAACAGCATGGCAACCGCGCTGCATAACGGAATGCAGCCCATAAGTAGCCATGGCACAAAAGCCTGCGAAGAAGGGATGAGTGCGCGATCCAGCAGCCCGCCGAGGGCAAAATTGCCGGCCAGCACGGTGGCGCCGCCCATGGAGGAGAGTGCTCCGTAGTGCGCCCCAAGATTTTTATCCCGGGCAAAAACAGGGATCATGTCCATGCCCACAGGCACAATAAGCATCTGGCCAAGCGTCAGCAGCGTGACTAGTGAAACCGCGGGAAGCAGCCGCCACAGAGTGTCTGGCGCTGTGGTACCGGCGAACAGAGCGACGCTAAAGAATGACAGTGCCAGCAGCAAAAATCCCACAGGCAAAATCTGTGATGCGCCGCGTTTTCGGGCAAACCGTGCCAGAGGCAATTGCAGGAAAATGATCATGACTGAGGCCAGCATAAACAGCGGGCCGAGCTCGGCCTCACTTCCCCCGGAGCGGCGTAGTTCAACGGGTAACGCCAGATAGAGCTGGTTATAGCTGAATAAATACGCGCTGTAAGCAACGATAAAGGCAACAAAGCGGCGCTGGTGAAATGCCGTCCACCAAGGGGAAATTTTAAGCGTGCCATGATGGCTGGTGCCTGTCGGTAGCATGAAATAGAGCATAATCAGCGCAAACAAGAAGACGCCTGCCCCGCCAAGGGCCACACTCTGAAAGCTGTACCCTGTCAGCAATGCTCCCAGCAAAGGACCGATGACTGAACCCAGCTCACCACAAACAGAGAACAACGCGAACCATTCTGAACGGCTGCGCTTGCCTTCCCTTTCACTTTGCGTCCCCGCCTGAGCCATCAGCGACTCGATTGCAGGCGAGAAGAGCGCACCGCCAATCCCTGTCAGGCAGGCTCCCAGAATAACGCCCCATAACGAGGCGCTGATGGCGAGCAGCAGGTAGCCACTGATTCGGACCACGCAGCCGCACAGAATGATGGCACGTCCGCCAAACCTGTCAGTCAGTGCCCCTCCAACCAGAAACATACCCTGCTGCGAGAAGGTCCTGAGACCGAGCACCAGGCCAATCGCGGCACCGGACAACAGCATGTCATCGCGCAGAAAAATAGCGAGAAAAGGCACTACCGCATAAAAACCGGTATTAAAAATAAACTGGCTGACAAGCAGCAATGAAGGGGAGGTGTTCGCTTTCTTCCCTGAAATCAATTCAGTCATAATGAGATTATTCGTTAAAAGTGTATTCAGCCACGTGCCAGCGACGGGGCATGAGTTACAAGAGCCGGTACCGCGTCCAGAAGCTGACGCGTATGCGGATGATGAGGTAAATGCAACATTTCAAACGTCGGGCGATCTTCAATGATTTTTCCAGCCACCATGACCAGCGTTCTGTCGCACAACCCTGCCAGCATAGAAATGTCATGAGAGACAATCAGCAGCCCCATGCGGTTTTCTTCTGCTATACGCAAAAGTAGCAATTTGATTTGCTCACGCAGGGGAAGATCCAGCCCGCTGACCGGCTCATCGGCCAGCAAAAAATCGGGCTGTATGATCAGCGCTCTTGCCAGCGCAACGCGCTGAGCCTGCCCCCCTGAAAGCGAGCCTGCACGCTGATCGAGAACTTTTGCGCTGAGTTCGACCTGTTCAAGCGCGGCGGCAAGATTAGGTGACGCATCACGGTTGCAGCCTAAATGTCTTAGCGGCTCGTTGAGAATCTCTCTGACACGCATTGACGGCGGCAACGTACTGGCGGGTTCCTGAGGAAGGTACTGAACCCTGCGGCGATACCAGCGCAATATTCGGGCAGAGCCGGGCCTGACCACCTTTCCATCACAATACACCTCACCGTCATCTACCGGGTCGAGGGCCAAGATAGCTTTCAGTAACGTCGATTTTCCACAGCCCGAACATCCTAACAGGCCAACACGCTCATGCTGACGCAGTGTGAGCGAAAAATCTTTAAGAATGGCATTCACTGGCAGGGTCTTCTGCCAAGGGAGTCCGGGGTGACTCCGGTAGCGGGAAATCCTGTCGACCTGAATGAAGGAGTCGGATGCCATCTGCAGGGGAATACTCATCCGGCGAGCACCTCACGGGTGTGTGTTAACAACGTCTGTTCAGCGGCTCGCGCGGCCCGTACCAATTTGCGGGTGTAAGGATGCTCCGGCTCGTTCAGGAGCTGGTCCATTGTGCCTGACTCCACAATCCTGCCTTTTTCCATCACGATACCTCGCTGGCACAACTGTGTGGCAACGGCAATATCATGTGTGATGAAGAGCAACGCAGGCGGAGCTCTCATCGTGGAACCCTGAACTAATATCTGCAAAACCTGCTGCTGGCTAATCACATCCAGTGCCGTCGTCGGTTCATCAGCAACCAGCAGGCGATTATTCCCCAGCAACGCCAGCGCGATGCAAATCCGCTGACGCTGCCCACCGGAAAGCTCTGCCGGGTAGCGGGAGAGCAATTGAGGGATATCGCTGAGCTGTAGCGCATCCAGCAAAGAGCCCAGCATCGCGTTATCACCTGTTTTCAACGCCAGAGCAAGCTGTCGCCCCACCGGCATCAGCGGGTTCAGCGCGGTGGAAGAGTCCTGAAAGATGGCGGATACCAGCGCATGCTGAGGGCGCCGGGTGGGATGAAGGCCAACGACATCCGCACCGTTTATACGAATGCTTCCTTGTAATAACAGCCCGGCAGACAATGTACCTATAATGGCTTTTGCCGTCAGAGACTTACCTGACCCTGATGAGCCGATAATACAGACCCGCTCGCCTTGTTGGAGCCGAAAGCTGACATCGCTAACCAGAGCAGAATGGCCCGTAGAAATGCTGACGCTTTTAACATCAAGCACAGGTATTGGATAAGGAAGATTGTTGTTCATGTCACTGTATATGCCACTTAAGTAATGTGATAACATAACATTTATTTGCATGATGTTGCAATTCAAACCAATTTGTAATTGCTTTGACCTGCTCCCCGTTGGCTACCACAGCATCCTTTAAGTAATGCCTTGATCAGATGTGAAACATTTGCGAATTCCCGCTGTTCGCTCACAAGGTACAACCATACTCAAATCTCCCATATTGCAGGAGATTTGAGTATGAACACGTCACCGTGGAATCCACATTTTTTTCGCCGAATACGCGAACCGCTGCGTCAATTGCATATGCAGTTTCCCGCGGATGATCGACTGTAGGTGAAAACTCATGTGTGTAAATGAATTCACATTCTGCTTCGTGCATTGCGCAAACAGAATTACAGATAACACGCATCCGTTTTTCAAGCATTTCCTAGACTGCCGGATCGTAAGAACGGGTAGCCGTGTCGGCGTGGTGCCTGCATGGTTTGCCGTGCCTTTGATGGTGATTTCCTGCCAGGAAATTCCCTGAAGATTTTCGACAGCACCGATCTGGATCCCTTCGGCTTCAAGAACAGGTCCCTGTTCGATGTGCAGTTCAATGTATTCATGAGGGACGATCGAGCCGGGCTCCAGGTCTCCCGCATAGCCAATACGCTGCAGCTCATCACCCAGACGTGTGCCATCAGTGCCGACAGTGTCCAGGATTTTCTTCAGCGAGATCCCCCCTGCATAGACGAGCGATCCCATCATATCGGGTTGATAACGGATACCCTCTTCGTTTGTGAATGCGCCGACAGTAATCGGGCGGGAAGGTTTGATCCCGGCTTTTCTGAAAGCCCTGACGACAGCCAGGCCGGACAGGACACCGTAACAACCATCGAAAGCGCCGGCGTTTACAACGGTGTCAATATGGGAGCCAATCATCAGTGGCTGCTTTTCGTTAGCACTATCTACCGCAGGCAGTGTGCCATAATATGAGGTTTTCAATATAAAGTGATTTTATATCAACATATTAAGATGAGTTCCATTTTTCGTATAATAAGATACAGATCACATGAGTTGACCATATGTAATATCCTGCCTGTCAACTATATTTGATTTTCTGGTAAAACGCTCCGCTTTCCCACACCAGATCACCTTTGTGAACCTAGCCGGTGAATGACCAATGTCATACATCTACCGCTGGATCTGACAAAGGTACTGGCCGGGCCGCCAGAATTCATTGATTTACCTGTGCAGTCAGGTGGCTATGGTATCTAGTGAGTTGTTATTCGTGACGCGTTCAGCCTGCTGATCCTAGCGCGTGCTGATGGGAAGGCAAAGAAATGAATGCGGAAACCTGGGCCCGTGTGAAGGCCTTCCGTCGGGCGCTGGAGCTGGCCGCCGGAGAACGGTCCGGTGAGCCGGTACCTTCCCTCTGGCGTGACTGGCTGAAGCCATTTCCGGCCGGCAGTTGTGAACTGGCCAGCTAGAGCCTAGTTCAGTATCTCTGAGTTCACGACGACATGCTGTTCCCTTATGTCATTGCCATACAGTGGAATGACGGCCCTGACATTCATGGCCACGTCATTGTCGTCCTCGACTGGGAGTATATCGACCTGATGCTCGATCAGTTTCCAGGGTATGACTAGATTGTGGCGGAGCCGGTTGAGTCTGGTAAGCCTCTGGGTACCTTCCTGCGGAAGGTCCGAAGGCAGGACGGGAGCTTCACCGCGCGTAAACTGACGCTTGATGGCATTCCGGGTAATGGTCATAAGCTGTATGGCTGGCTGAAAGCCACGGCGGACAGTCTGTTACCCGTCCCGGGGCAGGGCAGGGCCCTGCCTCTGCGCCTGTCTATGGAGATCCCTACTGAATACCGTGACCGGGCGGTGAATGGTTCGTCAGATAAGGTCACCCATGTCCATGAAACGAAAAAGCAGAAGAAGATGACTCACACCGGGACCGTTACTGAATGCTACCAACCCCGTTTAGTCAGGCTGCGGGAAACCAGTTCCCAGTGGGTCAGTGAGTGCGGCCTGCGCTTCAGAAAATCCACCGGTGCCGCGGTCGGAAGCGGCGTCTGGAGTTCACGTCACCGTGATTTAAGCAGCATCCGGGAAATTCAGCCCAATAAATAGACGTCAGGTCTGATATCGCGGATAACAACCATCAAGGAATTACCTGATGCCGTACTATAATGCAGCTGATATGCGGGCAAGAGCCAGTGACGCCTGATGGATAAAAATATCAATAAAACAAAGGACAAAAACCTCGCCCGGCGGCTCACCGCCATGCTGATGCTGCATCATGGTGACACCGTCAGTCATGTTGCCAGAACGCTCTGCTGTGCCCGCTCATCGATTGGTCGCTGGATTAACTGGTTCACGCTGTCTGGTACTGAAGGCCTGAAATCATTGCCGTCAGGACGTGGGAGGCGCTGGCCGTTCGAACATATTTGCGCATTGCTGCTTGAGCTTGTTAAGCATTCTCCCGGCGATTTCAGTTATCAGCGTTCCCGCTGGAGCACCGAACTGCTGGCGATAAAAGTCCGTGATGTTATCGGTTGTCCGCTACATGCTTCAACCATCCGGCGATGGTTACCTGCTGCCGGACTGGTATGGCGGAGAGCAGCGCCGACACTGCGTATCCGTGCCCCACACAAAGAAGAAAAAATGGTCGCTATCCATGAAGCACTGGCGAATGCAGTGCGGAAAACCCCGTATTTTACGAAGATGAAGTGGATATTCACCTCAATCCCAAAATTGGTGCTGACTGGCATCTGCGCGGGCAGCAAAAGCGCGTAGTCACGCTGGGCCAGAATGAAAAGTACTATCTTGCCGGTGCGCTGCACAGCGATACAGGAAAAGCCAGCTACGTTAGTGGAAACAGTAAAGGTTCTTCCTTATTTATCAGACTTAAAACATCTGAAGGCGACATACCGGCGGGCAAAAACGATTACGCTCATTGTCGATAACCACATCATCCACAAAAGCCGTGAAACGTTGCGTTGGCTGAAAGCAAACCCGAAGTTCAGGGTAATTTATCAGCCGGTTTACTCGCCGCGGGTCAATCATGTCGAACGGTTGTGGCAGGCGCTTCACGAGACAATAACCCGAAATCATCAGTGCCACTCAATGTGGAAACTGTTGAAAAAGGTTCGTCACTTTATGAATACCGTCAGCCCATTCCCCGGTGGAAAACATGGGTTGGCTAAACTGTAGCGGTATTAGGATCAGTTATTTAGGATTTCTGTATTATTGTATATAAAGGTCATTAGTAATATTGTTTAGGAAATGCATGGGAATTTAAGCATGCATTTACATGGAGTGCAAATAAAACGGTTAAAATAAATAAATTATAAATTTCCTTTTTTGTTTTTATGATCCTAAATAGTCATGCTTTGCTAAACATGATAGGTAGGTATTTTTCAAATTGCATTATTTGTATTATTTATTGAAAATAATTCAGCATTATTTCAATCAATATTTGTGGGAGTGCTAATTTATATTATTCTTAATTTTATCGACCGTAATAATATTTTTTCTGTTTCACATATAATATGGGAAGTTACTAATCGTATGCTTATTGAGCACAATTCACCCAGATTGCGCCATTTTTTCATTAGCCTGACAACCGGGACAAATTATACTGATTTCTATGTCCTTTCTTTGCATAATATACCCATATTCATGTGATTTATCCTCAACGTAATATTGTATTTTGCTGTCTGTATGCTGAATGATTGTACCGCAGTTTGAACAAATCATAAAAAGTGTTAATCCTTCATGGGGAAAGCTATTCTTTTTTACAAACTTGCTACAGCTTTCTATTTTTACAATGACTCCAGCCTGTTGTAGATAATCCAGAGTACGATAAACAGTAGTTGGTTTTGCATTTGGGTTATATGATTTTAACTGGTCAAGGATTTGGTATGCACTGATACCTTTGTCTTCAGCACACCTGATGAAGTGATACACCATCATCCGCATCGGAGTAATTCGCATCGCCTTACGGGCAGTCAGTTCCCTAAATTCTGAACAGCCTAGATCCGGGAACATAGCTTTCTTAATCAATTCAGAATGTAGTTTGTTATTCATCTTGCCTCCTGCTGCCTCTATCACATTTGCTTTGTTTCTTTTTCCGGTCAGATGTTACCCAAGAAGTACAGTGCCTGTGAAATCGTGATAACTGGCAATTATGCTTGATATGTTATAACGTAACATCAAAAAGGTGGGGTGCCAATGTTTCTGTTACTGGAAAAAGCCCATGCAGGAGCAGTGTTTCAGCTTGAGGATATCCTGCCGTCAATACCCTGGGATTCTCATGGTTTGATCGCTGCGATTGCACAGCAATATGACACTGGAGAGGTGTTGATGCTTGCCTGGATGAATCAACAGGCTCTTGATGAAACCTTATTGACTGGCAGAGCCTGTTACTGGTCGCGATCCCGATCATGCCTTTGGCGAAAAGGTGAGACCTCCGGCTGCGTTCAGCAAGTACATGATATCCGTCTGGATTGTGACGGAGATGCGGTGCTACTGCTAGTGGATCAAAAAGGTGGAGCCTGCCACACAGGTCGGCGGAGTTGTTTTTACAACGCCATTAAAGGCGATGAGCTAACCGTGCTCAACGATCCTGGTTAATCCGAACACAACGAATATCTGAGGAGATGTAAGGTAATGTCTGAAGTCAGTGCAAATTTTCATGGCGATAAACGCCTGCCGGTTACCGTACTTTCGGGATTTTTGGGAGCAGGGAAAACGACACTGCTTAACCATATTCTGAACAACCGGGAAGGCCGACGGGTGGCCGTTATTGTGAACGATATGTCAGAAGTGAATATTGATGCTGCGCTGGTCAGGGATGGCGGTGCAGAGCTCTCCCGTACGGATGAAAAACTGGTAGAAATGAGTAACGGTTGTATCTGCTGCACATTGCGGGAAGATCTTCTGCTTGAAGTCAATCGTCTGGCAAAAGAAGGACGTTTTGACCAGCTTGTCATTGAGTCCACCGGGATTTCAGAGCCTCTGCCCGTAGCTGAGACTTTTACCTTTGCCGGTGATGACGGTGAAAGCCTGTCAACAGTAGCGCGCCTTGATACCATGGTGACCGTGGTGGATGCGTTCAATTTTCTGAAAGACTACGGCTCGGAAGACAGCATTCAGTCGCGTGGAGAGTCGCTCGGTGATGGTGATGAAAGGAGCGTTGTAGACCTGCTGATCGATCAGATTGAATTCTGCGATGTGCTGGTCCTCAATAAAGTTGATCTCATCAGTGAAGCGCAAAAAGACAAACTGATGGCGGTTTTACGTTCGCTTAATCCACGGGCCAGGATCGTTGTTTCACAGTTTGGGAAGGTTCCACTTGATAACGTACTTAATACCGGACTGTTCGATTTCGATCAAGCCGCTCAGGCACCTGGCTGGCTTAAAGAATTGCGGGGTGAACATACGCCGGAGACAGAAGAGTATGGGATCACCAGCTTTGTATTTCGTGCCCGCCGGCCTTTTCATCCGGCTCGTTTCTGGCAGGTGATGGATAATGAACTGAATGGCGTCGTCAGATCGAAGGGGTACTTCTGGCTGGCCAGTCGTCCTGAGTTTGCTGGCTCCTGGTCGCAGGCGGGTGGAGTGGCGCGCCAGGGACTGGGAGGCATGTGGTGGGCAAGTGTCCCTAAAGAACGCTGGCCAGAGGATCCGGAATCACTCAAATTCATCATGTCTCACTGGATGGATGGTATTGGTGATGCCCGGCAGGAACTGGTTTTTATTGGAATGGAAATGAATGAATCCGAACTGCGCAACAGGCTGGAATCTGCCCTGTTAACGGATACCGAAATGGCTGAAGGACCTCTGAAATGGCGACATTACCCTGATCCTGTTGAGCCGTGGTTCGATTAGTGAATCGAAGGCACCCGCATTTTCCGGGTGCCTTCGTATGAAAGCGAAAAGGGGCAGATTTACAACAATTCTTCCCCAGCTTTTTTGAACCACTGTACAATACTGTTCAGATGAGATTGTCCATATAACGAGACAAAGCGTCTGGTTTCCTGGTGTCCAGGGTCCTGAAGAACAGCCAGGCGGGATGCAATAAATGCCTGCGTCAGGGGAATGCCACATTCTTCTGTGATACACCGGTACCATTGCTGGTAAGTCTTGGGGATCATACTTATGCCTCATGAATAAATAACTGGGATATCACCAGAGCCACCACCAGAGAACTTAATACCTGTTTCCCAGCCACTGCTACTGCAAACCGCCAGTTTATTTCCCGGGCGATGGTAAATACCGTGACAAGGCAGGCCATCAACGTAGAGGCGAGCCAGACAAGTAGCAGTAACTGAGATGTGCTGAGGGACTGTATTAAGCTGCCGCCATCCTGATTGAGCACCATCAAACCATCTTTCCTTAGCAGTGAAAAAATGATCCCGGGCATCAGTTCTGCCGGCAGTTTAAAAAGATGAAGTAAAGGTGCCGTCGTTTCACTCACCCAGCGAGTGATCCCTGCGTAATCAAGCATCCCCGCAACACTGCAGATAATCAGGAATAACGGCATGGCTTGCGTAATGAACTGACGGAGGATATTTTTCAGCATCCATGTCACATTTCGCCAGCGTGGCCATTGCAGCCAGGTGGGCTCTGTCAGACGCTGGTCTTCGCTAGGCTTCAACGACCCGTTCCAGAGTCGCGTATGTATTGCGCCTGTGATAAACAGCAGACTGAGATAGGGGACAAAGAGCCAGGGTTGATGGGCGGCATTAAAAAGAGAAAGCGTCGCCCCGGTCTGATAGCTGCAAGCGGACCCAAAGCTAATCATACTTATACAGGCATGCCGGGTGCATCGCGAACACGAACGGCTCTGAAAAACCGCCACGACATTACAGCCGAAACCACTTAAAACCGGGATCAGGTCCTGTCCGCTGAGGCCCACTTTTCGTAACCAAGGATCCAGCGTCGCGGTGATTCTTTCCTTAAGCCCGCTGTCGTCTGTCAGCGAAAGAGACAACCCTATCAGTACCACCACAGGAAATGCCCATACAAACGAATAAAGTCCAAGACTAAAAAGACCGTAATTGCCGACAAATAGAGCCTTCAGAAAGTCGGGCCAGTTGGTCGTTATATTCTCAAGCGGCTGAATAACCGCACTGTCAATGACAGGCTGAATGAAATCTGACAGCAGCCATGCACACCATACCGGAACGGCAAAAAGCAGGAAAAGACATATTATCGCAGCAGGCCTACCACCCCGACGATGTTCAAATATCGTTTGCTGAGGGACTTCAGTCAGCAGATTAATGACCGGTATTTGCTGACTGGTTAAAGTGTCCACCGAAGGAGCTGGTTTACCGTGCAGAAGTAACTGCAGTGCATCCTGGCGAACATTCCTATCCGCTTCTCTGGCATTAACTGCCATGACAGGCGCACCTGATATTTCACCCAGGTATTCAGCCACCTCCGCGAGCCCCTCTATAACCTTATCAGCAAAGGTCAGGAGGATAATGAGGCGTTTTGTCTGTGATGGTATGAGGTTGCAGATCATTTGCCACTCCTGCTGAGCGTTTGTGGCCCGCAACACCAGAAGAATACCATCATGCTGGTTTAGCGCATTGAGCGCGAGTTTCGTGGTTTCACTGTCGCTCTGAAAGCGTATACCCGGGGTATCAACCAGGTTGATATCCGCATCCTTAATGACCCCCTCCCGACATACAACGGTGGATCCCCTGAAATTACGTTCATCACTGGCTGCACTTTCCGTCAGGAAATTAAAAAGAGTTGATTTTCCAGCACTTTCTAACCCTGTTAAAACGAATGATTGCATAAACACCACCTCAGCATGCGCAGTCATCGTCGGCACAGCAGTCGGGTTCTGAAGGCAGAATCCACCAGTCACGCAATCCTTCAGATGACAGGCCCAGATGACGGGTGATACTTTCTGCCACGACAGGAAAGCGTTGGCGGAACTTATAGATAAAGCAATAAATATTACCGGCATGCCGCACATGAGGGCCGACAAGATACAAACCGGGAAACAAGGTTGAACAGTCTTCATCCGTTAATACCGGATAGCCATCATCATTCCATTCGAAAAAAGCAGCCAGTTGCCTTGCTCCCCCGCCACACTGGAAGCCGGTAGCAAGCACAGGCACCTCGTCAGTGGCCCAGGCGCGTCCGTTTGTGGTATGGACTTTGTACGAACTTCCCGGTCCGGGCATTCTGATTACTTCACAGACATCCGCATCTTCATAAATTTCGAAAAGACGGTGATTCATTACCCTGTTCAAACGCTCACGGGTATAAGGGGAAAGCGACAGACTGGGATCGCTGATGTGGTTAGCTGACCAAGGGGCTGAGCGGGTTAACATTTTTACCGATGAGCCATTTTCCAGCAGGTTTACAGCGGCATCCACTGCGCTTTCATAGCCGCCTATAACAATGTATTCACCTTTCCTGAAATCCTTCCAACTGGTCACATCACCGTAATGGCAACAAATATCTGCCCCAGGAAAAATCAGCCGGTCCGGGAACTGGAATTCGCCTGTAGCCCATATTAAAGAGCGTGTTTCCAACTTCTCTCCTGCTTCTGTTGTCAGTATAAAATTACCTGAACTGAGCAAAGCAACCTTTGCAATCCTGGCGGGAGCCATGACGGGTATCTGATACTCATCCAGTACGACCTTAAGGTAACTGGCATAAGTTTTCCCCCCTGGATGTTCTTCACCGCAGAAAAGCGCCAATGAACTGTCAGGGGTCATAGCATTCAGATCTGGTTGTCCAAACGGATTGGAAAAAAGGAAGGAGTAATAAAACGGGTTTCTTCCGGCCAGCGCATAAAGGAGGCACCTACTTCGTGACTGTCAACGACCAGGATATCCTGTATAGCACTCCGACGAAGAAGCGCCGCCATACCCACCCCGGCCGGACCCGCACCGACAATAACGACTTCGCGTGGTTGGTTCATAAAATTACCCTTTGCATTACGTTATAACATAACGATCGATGTTGAAATTTCTTACATCCAGAGGGACAACTTATCGGAAACGCCATGAGGTATTTTCGCCGACATCTTCAAGTTCAATGCCTTGCTCCGCTAATTCATTCCTTAAACGATCGGCCTTGTCCCATTCGCCCATACGTCGTGCCTTACTGCGCTGGTGAATTAACCTTTCAATAAGTTGCAGTTCTGCAGGATGAAGATCACTGCGGTTTTTCAAAAAGGCATCTGCTGATTGTTCAAGCAAACCCAGCACATTCCCCAGGTATTTCAGCGTGGTGGCAAGTGCTGCGGCTTCATCATCATTCATTCCGCAAAGCCTGTTAATCTCTCTTGTCAGTTCAAATAAAATGGCAAGCGCCTAGGGTGTATTGAAATCATCATCCATTGCCTCACAGAATCTGGCCCGCCATGCATCGTGCTGTTCAGATCGAGACCCGTCAGCGAACTGGCATGCGGTGTAGAGCCGTGTCAGCGAGGCGCGCGCAATGTGAATATTTTCCTCGCTATAATTCAGCGGCTTGCGATAATGTGCGCCTAGCAGGAAGAAGCGCACACTCTGGGCATCGAACCGGTGCAGAATATCGCGCAGGGTAAAAAAGTTATTCAGCGATTTCGACATCTTCTCTTTATTCACCGTCACCATGCCGGTGTGAAGCCAGTAATTTACGTAGGGGCCATCATTTGCGGAGGTGGACTGGGCAATCTCATTTTCATGATGGGGAAATATCAGGTCCGAACCACCGCCATGAATGTCGAAATGGGTACCAAGGTAATGGCAGTTCATGGCGGAACATTCAATATGCCAGCCAGGTCTCCCTTCGCCCCAGGGGGATGGCCAGACGGGCTCGCCGGGCTTTGCCCGCTTCCAGAGAACAAAATCCAGCGGGTCGCGTTTATATTCATTCACTTCGATGCGGGTCCCGGCACGAAGCATGGTAATATCCTGTCCCGAAAGCTTTCCATAGTCTTTTGCCGATGCAGTGGAGAACATGACGTCACCATTCTCTGCAATGTAAGCAAATTGTCGATGCAGAAGTCGTTCGATCATACTGATGATTTGTGGGATGTGCTCTGTGGGACGAGGTTCGATGTCTGGTGGCAGGATGCCTAACTTTGCAAAATCAATGTGCATTTCATGCACCATCCGTTCTGTCAGGCTGCGCCAGTCCTCTCCCGTATCACGGGCGCGCTGAATAATTTTATCATCTATATCAGTAATGTTACGCACGAAAGTCACATCGTATCCGCGAAAACGCAGATAGCGGACAATCATATCAAAAGCGACAAAGGTTCTGGCGTGCCCCAGATGGCAAAGGTCATAAACCGTCACGCCGCATACATACATGCCGATTTGCTCTCTTCAACCGGAACTAATAGCTCCTTTTGCATACCAAGCGTGTTTGTTAGTTTAATCATTACGTTTACCTCATTATTTTAGATAGCAGCACACGAACACGCCTGGTGCTAATTAACAGTCGTCCGGAATAAGAAAAAATTATTTGGTGACAGTACGATTACAGTCCGGACAGATACCATGACTGGAAAGGGTAATTTTCCGTTCGGTCATACCATGTCCGGTGAGATGTGATTTTACCAGTTCAATGGCCGCTTCCAGGGCTGGATCCTGCTCAATAGGAATAACATGATGGCAGTTATCGCATTCAAAAAGTCCTACGGCAGCCCGTTGGGTCAGAGCGAAACGCTGAGTTCTTGCCGAGTCGGTATAACGCTGGACAATACTTACCTGCATTAGCCGCTCCAGTATTCGGTAAAGGGTCACACGATCGGGAGCCTGCTCGCCCAGTTGCTGAGTTAAATCGTCATGGCTCATGGCCTGGCTGGCATGTTCAAGGCACTGCAGCGTTGCAAGGGTGGATGGCGTTGCCCGCAAACCATGTGTGCGCAACGTTTGCTTCCAGTCATACGTTTTGGCTACTGGTGTTGTCATATTTCCCCCTCCGAGTCATGTTATTTGAATTCTGGCAGGAAGCCGGTATTATTGCAACTTGATTGCATTAACGTTTAGCGGCATAAGGCTGGATGCTATGAAAAGAACACCGCTCATTATCCTTAATGGTTTTCTGGGAGCAGGAAAAACTACTCTGCTAAAAAACCTTCTTACACAGGCACACAAACGGCGAATGGCTGTATCCGTCATCGTTAATGACATGAGTGAACTTGATGTGGATGGCGTCCTGATAGCCAACACAGAAATCGTTGATGCAGCCAGTAACAATTTTGTGAGTATTTCAGCAGACAGTATCAGCAGCAGAAGTGGGATCCAGAAGCTGGATTCCGCGCTGAAAAACCTGCTCGAAAAACGGTCTCCGGATTTTATTTTACTGGAAACGTCAGGCAGCAGCCATCCTCTTCCCCTGGTCCGCTATCTGCGGGAACACACCCAGGTAAGTCTCAAAGCATTTTTGTCTCTTGTAGATACGGTCATGCTTAATGATGACTACGACGGTGGAAAGAAGCTTATTCCGGTTTTCCAGGAGCACCTCAATAAAGGGACCCGGGGAGTGGAAAGCCTGCTGGCAGAACAGATTATGTTCTGTAATAAGCTCTTGTTAACCAAAAACGACAGATTACCCTTCTATGTTGTTACTGAGGTAGCCAGAGCCATACATCCCCTTAATCCGCAGGTTGCAATTATGGCCGTGCCCTGGGGAAATTTACAGCTGGATGAATTGCTTTCCATGCCGGATTACGATTTTCATCGGGTGGCGTTACTTATTGATGAGCTTCAGGATGCAATTGATGCAGTTTTGTCGGATGAACCCGACAAAAAATATGATATTTCGTGGCGGGTCATTGAGGATGACCGTCCATTTCATCCGCAGCGGCTGTGGGATACCTGCCATCGCTTCATGGGCGCAGGCGTTTACCGCAGCAAGGGTTTTTTCTGGCTACCGGGAAGGGATGACCTGGCATTATTGTGGAACCAGGCAGCAGGGAGCATCAATCTCGAATTCATAAGCTACTGGAAAGCCGGGGTCCTGACTCACACTGATAATTCATTGACAAAGGAAGAACGCGCAGCTATCCGTCAGCAACTGGCAAAAATGCCGGGCAGATTTGGTGACCGGCGCTGCCGCCTGACTGTTATTGGCGAGAGCGGCGAAATTGACGATTTTGTCCTCGCGTTGCGCCAGTGTTTACTCACTGAAGAGGAAATTCGCTGGTGGCAGCAGGGGGGAATTTTCCACGATCCCTGGCCCACGAAAGTGGCCCGGCTGGCTTAACAGGTTATTTTGTAGCGACAGATGATGTTATGTTATAACGTTTTAGTGTGTAATTTTATCGGTACAGAACATGACTAAACCTACCCGCGCTGAACAAGAAAAAATCCTGGCAATGCCGTCAGAAGACTACATGAACCCTGCGCAACAGGACTACTTCCGGCGGCTTATCCGCCACGAAAGGCAGGAGGTGCTTGATCATATAGACCAGATGAAGCAACAGTTGCAGGAGGATCCAGAAACGGGTGACGAAGGTGACATCGCCATTCGTGAAGAACAGTTACGTCTGTTGTTCAGACAGATAGACAGAGAAAGCCGCCTGTTGCCGAAATATGATGCAGCGCTGATACGGCTTGAAAATGGAGAATATGGCTTCTGCCGGGATACAGGCGAACCTATCGGTCTGCAACGCCTGCTACTCAGGCCCACCGCAGAATTAAGTATTGAAGCCAAAACAAAGGAGGAAAAAGTTGAGATTCAGTATCAAAAGAAATAAAGCGGTGGCCCAAGCGGGGGGCAGGGTAGGGATGAGAGTAAATATCAGATCAGGCAGGTATATATGAGTATTGCAGCCAAACAAACCTTATGCCCCGGCATGCTACCGGATATTCAGTCCACTAAGGGTGACGGTGAGGGAGAGTCATTATCCTGGGTTGGCATGGAGCAAATTGACCTGCCGATAGACATCGCAGGTAGGCCGGTATCAGCAAAGGTCAATGCCGGCATAAACCTTCTCAGTTCACCTGAAGCTGAAAAGGGGATCCATATGTCTCGCCTTTATCTTCTTCTGGACGAACTGACACAAGGGGAAATCACACCGGCATTATTGCAACATGTGCTGAAAGCATTTCTGGTATCTCATCAGGGACGTAGTGATGAAGCCAGTATTGAGATTTCAGGGGATTTGTTACTGTCGCGTAAGTCGTTAAATTCTAATCACTCCGGCTGGAAAGCTTATCCTCTGACTCTGAGCGCCGAACTCAGGCAATCTTTTACGGTTACCCTCAAAGTGGGTATCCCTTATTCGTCAACCTGCCCGGCTTCCGCTGCACTTAGCCGCCACGTCGCGGGTTTGCAGTTTAGCAAAGACTTTGGTAACCGGATCGACAGGCTCCCGGCAGCAGAAATAGCCGACTGGCTTGTTGAGAAAGGAATGCCGGCAACCCCGCACAGCCAGCGAAGCTGGGCATGGGTGGATATCCGTCTTAATCCTGAAGCAAAATCACTGCCTGTGCTTGAGCTGATTGATTATGCTGAAGTTGCTCTCGGGACAGCCGTGCAAACGGTCGTCAAGCGGAGCGACGAACAGGCTTTTGCAGTGGCTAACGGTCAAAATCTGATGTTTTGCGAAGATGCTGCCCGTCGGCTCAATAATGTTTTTCGTTGTGCATCCTTTTGTGAAGCATTTGATATCAGGGTTGAACATCAGGAAAGCCTGCATCCCCATAATGCCGTTGCCCGTATTCACTGGAAAGGAAGTAAAAATGTTACGTAAAAACCCATCAGGTCATACCCCAGTGGTGTCAACAAAGGCCTATATCGATCCCACCGCGGTAATTTGTGGACGTGTCATTATTCATGATTATGTTTACGTCGGACCCTATGCGGTTATCCGTGCTGACGAGCTAAATGCAGACGGGGATATGGATCCTATCATTATCCATTCCCACTCTAATATTCAGGACGGAGTGGTTATTCACTCAAAAAGCGGCGCGCCAGTGACGATAGGAAGCGGAACATCTATTGCCCACCGTGCAATAGTGCATGGCCCCTGTCAGGTTGACGAGCGGGTATTTATTGGATTCAACAGTGTGTTGTTTAACTGTCATATTCAGACGGGTTGTGTTATTCGCTATAATGCAGTTGTGGATGGCGTTACCTTGCCTGAGAACACCTATATTCCATCAACGGAACGCGTGGGGCCAGATTCCGATCTTAAAAGTTATTCGAAAGTGGATCCCGCTTCTTTACAATTTTCAGAAGAAGTCGCCAGCACTAATGTCAAACTGGTGGAAGGTTATCAGCTGTTGCGAAATGAATTCTGAGTATGGCTCGGCTGGTGTCGTTAACATAACACCGTATTATTAACGATTTGTTATTAATGTAGCAAAATGATACTTGCCTCATCAATCCTTTTGCGGAGGAGGCTTTTCTGTTTTACTAAAGAGGTAGCGGTGAAACTTTTTATTAATGATCTGACGGTCATGGATTTTAGTTTCCTTGATGCGGAGGCCGGACTGATTGGCGATAGCCTTATCGTTGATATTATTCTTGAAGGGGATCTGAATGCTGAATCAATGGTAATGGATTTCTCACATGCAAAAAAAAGTATCAAACATGAAATTGATAAACTGGCCGATCATGTCCTGATTGTGCCGGAACAAAATAGTCATATTATTGTTAGTCATGCGGGGACTACGACGGAAGTCGCCATGCTGCGTAAGAATGGGGAGACCCAGTGTTTTATTTCCGGGCCGCAGGAGAGTTTCTGGCTGGTCCAGGCAGATAATATTACTTCCCGTTGCCTTGAATCCCAAATAGAAAAACATTTACTGGCGTGTTTGCCGCAGGGAGTAAAAGACATAACGATAACGTTACGGCCGGAAAGTATTAGTGGTGACAGTTATCATTACTCGCATGGACTGAAAAAACACCGCGGAAATTGCCAGAGAATAGCGCATGGGCATCGCTCTGCGATCAGAATTTTTGTGGATGGTGAGCGAAGCCATATGTGGGAACAGGAGTGGGCAACGCGATGGAATAACGCTTATCTGTTAAGCCGGGAAGATGTCGTTACAGTGACAACACTTTCACCGCGTGCCGTTACATACTGGCATAAGGGGCTGACATGTTCTTCCTGGCGAAGTTCTCAGGGATACTTTGAAATCATGCTTTGTTCTGAGGTAGTAGATATTCTGCCGTGTGATACCACGGTTGAGTCACTGGCTTTATTTATCAGGCAATCAATTGAGCACGGTTTACCCGCAGCGAAAATAGAAGTCCATGCCTTTGAGGGAGTGGGTAAAGGCGCTATTGCCTGACACACTATTCTACTGTTCAGGGGTATTGATCTGTTTTCTCTCGTAAAACTACAATACCCGGTTTTGTAGCCATGTATCTAATAAAAGGTGAGTCAACTACCTTTCTGTTTTTCGCTAATGACGATGCATTTCTGAACCAGATGTTATTGTGGTCTTTGATAATGATCCCAACATGTGAAACATCCAGTCCTCTTTTTGTTGAATAAATACCCACATAATCACCTGTTTTCAGTTTATTTATTACCTCTTTATCTATTGCAGAAGCCGGTATATAGCTTATCCGGCGTGAGATAATGCCGAGACCCTTAACATATTCTTGTCTTTTATTCTTTTGGTTTAGCCGTTTGTTGACAGTAATAGTATACGGGCTGATGTCCTGAGTAACATCTTGTGCATTTCGCGGAGATGTGACCGCCCAGTCCGTGAAAAAATGTTTTCTGCCAGTAAAATCAATCATCCCGTTTGTATAACGGGTCTTAACAAGTTCAGATACATAAGTTTGCCAGCTACTGGCGTGCGCCATGGAGCGAACATAATCAATAAAAGTAAAACAATCCACGGTACTGGGGTTAGTGACCAGCCTCTCTTGCATCAAAGATGATCCAATAAGTGTATGCGCCTGATAAGGCGTTCCGAGGAAACGGGAAGATATCTCAGCGATACGTTCGCCATAGCTAAGTTCATTCCCGTGAAAAGAGACGGCGGACAGGATTTCGTTAACTTTGCTCTGGCTTTCTTGCGTATCGTATACATTGTGCATTAGTTGTTGATGCCTGGCGAGTGCTGTACAGGTATACAATGAAAGCAGGAATGAAAGCAGGCAGGCAATGCGCTTTTTCATTTTATATTACCTCTTCCGTCTGTATTCGCTATCCCACCATGTTCTTTGTCATTCCGCTGGCAGGAGGGGGGTGTGTAACCTTTTGTTTTTCATTTGATAATGTCTATCCAGATATGTTCAGTCTTTTGCGATGGCGCTTAACACCGTTCTCAAGGCGAGCAAAAGTTGAAACATTTTCTCCATCTGACAGAATCGTAGTTAGTTATTAGTTATCAGTTATACGTTATATCATACTGTAAATTGTATGCCTTAGCGTGAGACGTATTTAAATGGCAAAGATTATCTTTACCATTTAATAACATTTCCATGCTTTCCCTTAACATATTCAGGCACTCCCTAGTGACGCTTTTAATGCAACAAGGTTGCGTTAATTTGTGGGTTAATGCAACATAGTTGCTGTTAATCACTGAGCTATGTCGGGATACGAAAATGTCAGAAGCGCTTATAACAGAGTCAGAACCTCTCACCTTTACTCTTCCTGATGGCTCTCTGAAGCTCGTCAGAAAAGGGACCACGTTGCAGAACGTCGCGGAAAGTATCGATTCTTCCGTCGCGAAAAACGCCGTGTATGCTGAAATCGATGGCCAATATATCGATCTGATCGAGGCAGTGCAGAAAAGTGGCACGCTCAATATCATCACGCTTTTTGACGAAGAAGCGTTGGACCCGTGCACGCTGGAACAGCTTGAGGGGGAGTGTAAAAGTATCCTTCATCTGGTGCTTGATATTTATAAGCAGTTTGGATTTGAAGAGGTCGAAATCAAGTTATCCACCCGTCCTGAAAAACGCATGGGAAGTGACACCGACTGGGATCGGCTGGAAAACGCGCTTTCAGCCTCTCTGGAAGCTCAGGGATTACAATGGTCGGTAAATCCCGGTGAAGGGGCTTTCTATGGCCCTAAACTGGAGTTTGTGTTGCGCGACGCGATCGGTCGTGACTGGCAGTGCGGGACGCTACAGGTAGATATGAATCTGCCTGATCGATTCGATATTGGCTACATTGCCGAGGATGGTTCGACAAAACGCCCGGTGATGTTACACAGGGCGCTCTTCGGCTCTCTTGAGCGTTTTACCGGTATTCTTCTTGAACACTACGCTGGTAAACTGCCCGCCTGGCTGTCGCCGGTTCAGGCCGTGGTCATGACGATTACTGATAAACAACATCGATACGCGGAGCAGGTTCTGAAGGCACTTCGCCGGAAAGGACTTCGCTGTGAGACCGATCTTCGTAATGAAAAAATTGGATACAAAATCCGGGAGCAGACGCTGGCCCGCATTCCTTTCCTCCTGATTATTGGCGATGCGGAGGAAAATGCGGCGCGTGTCACCGTACGCGATCGTACGGGGAAATGTATGGGAACACTATTACTCAACGAAGCAGCTGACTGCATTGAGATGTGTTGCCGACCGCCGGAGGTGCGCCTTGATTAATCAACATGGAGGCAGTTCGTCCCTGCGCGAGAACCGTTGTCATATCTGGCCAGTGAAGAAGGATGATACCCAAAGTAACGATATTGCTTTTTTTGAAAAGGCATTCAGGGAACAGTCCAGTCGATGGGGGCTGTATGAAATTGTTCTGGGGTGTCCTGGAGAGGGCAACATATCGCTGTATCAGTCCGTCAATCAGGGGGCTGACGTTCCGCATATTCTGATTGCGGCAGGGTTTCATGGAGAAGAACCCGCGGGATGCTGGGGGATGCTGGATTTTCTGCGCGAAGGCTCCCCTGAATTGTTTGATAACGTAGCTGTGAGTTTTTTACCGCTTGTGAACCTGTCTGGCCTGAGTGCTGGCTGTCGGCTCAACAGTACTGGACAGAACCCAAATCGCGGCTTTACCAATGGGGCAGAGGTCGAACCTTCAGTTGAAGGAAAAGTACTGCTTAATTATGAAGCGCTTCTGAAAAACGCAGCCAGACACGGTGTGCTCTGTTGTCACGAGGATATTCTTCGCCAGCAGGCGTATCTCTACACCTTTGAACATACTGCCCGTCCAGGCCATTTTAGCGTAGCATTACGTGATGAGCTTGAACGCTTTTTCCCTGTCATGGAAAAAGAGCGGGTTGATGGCTGTGAATGTGAGGATGGCATCATCTTTAACCATTTTGATTCGTCATTTGAATCCTGGTTGTATTCTTCAGGTTCCGACGTCGCAGCGTGCACTGAAACGCCGGGATTGCAACCCTTTGCAAAGCGAGCAGAGGCAAACCGTTATTTAATCGGCGCGTTTATCTCATCCATACTGGAGCGCAACAGTATCGGGGGCGGGATGTCATGAAGCCTTTATTACTGACCAATGCATTAATAATCAGTGAGGACATGCGCTATCAGGCCGACATCCTCATTGATAAGGGACGGATCCAGAAAATTGCCTCGTTTATTCCCTCCCGACCGGAATGGCTGGTTATTGATGTGCGAGGGAAATGGGTGATCCCCGGTATGATTGATGATCAGGTTCATTTCCGCGAACCCGGTCTGACGCATAAGGGAACCATTGCCACTGAATCCGCTGCCGCAGTAATGGGAGGCATTACCAGTTTTATGGAAATGCCGAACGTTACGCCACCCACGACAACCCGTCAGGCGCTGCGTGAGAAATTTCAGCGTGCCTCGCGTTCTTCGCTGGCGAACCACAGTTTTTACTTCGGCGCGATGAACGATAACCTTGACGAACTGAAAGCGCTTACGGCTTCGCAAGCCTGTGGGGTGAAGGTCTTTATGGGGGCTTCTACCGGGAATATGCTGGTGGACGATGAACAGGTGCTGGAAAGTATTTTCGCTAATGCCCCTTGTCTTGTGGCAACACATTGCGAGCATACCCCGACAATAAAGCAAAATGAGGCGATATGGCGGGCTCGTTTTGGGGATGCTATTCCTCCTGGCGAGCATGCCGCTATTCGTTCTGTGGACGCCTGCCTGACATCCTCCCGCCAGGCCGTCTCTCTGGCGAAAAAACATCGTACCCGATTACATGTTCTGCACATTACCACCGCAGACGAACTTGTTCTCTTTGATGCAGCCCCCACGCTGGAGGCGCTGCGCCAGAAAACCATCACGGCTGAAGCCTGCGTTCATCACCTGTTTTTTAATTATGACGATTATGAAACGCTGGGGCATAAGCTCAAATGTAACCCATCCGTAAAAACCTCGTTTCATCAGGAAGCCCTCTGGAAAGGCGTTAATGAAGGCATTATCGACGTTATCGCAACTGACCATGCGCCGCATTTACTGGAGGAAAAGCAGAGTGACTATTTTGCTGCGCCTTCCGGCTTACCGCTGGTGCAGCATGCTCTTCCTGCACTGCTGGATATGTGCAGCAGGGGGATTTTTACCCCGGAAATGGTGGTGAGAAAGACCAGCCATGCTGTAGCCGAGCGCTTCCAGCTCAAAGATCGCGGCTATATCAGGGAAGGCTATTGGGCGGACCTGGTGGTTATCGATCCGTTCAGTCATCAACAGATAATCCGGGAGGATGTGGCATACAAATGCGGATGGTCTCCCTTTGAAGGCCGGATTTTGTCAGGCGGTGCGGTTGATATGACGCTGGTAAATGGCCACGTTATCTGGAATGGGCACACCATACAGCAGAAGTACGGCCTGCCACTGGAATTCTGTCGCTAGCCACGTATTTATTTTGCTCAGGCTTAACTTCTCCCTGAGAACGCAGAAGAAAAGGTACATTTTGTGAGTATTATTATTCCTGGTTCTTTCCCGGCGCGACGACTGCGTCGCTCTCGTACCCATTCTTTCAGTCGCCGTCTGGTCGCTGAAAATCAGCTGACCGTAAACGACCTGATTTTACCTGTATTCATTATTGAGGGGCAAAACCTGCGGCAGGAAGTGCCGTCGATGCCGGGTGTGTTTCGCCTGTCGGTTGATATGTTGCTTCATGATGCCGCGCAATTTGTTCAGGCAGGTATACCTGCTATTGCACTGTTTCCGTGTATAGAAAGTTCTGCTAAATCGCTGATGGCAGACGCTTCGTGGGATCCATCCGGTTTAGTACCGCGAACTGTAAGGGCGCTGAAAAAGGCTTTTCCTGAACTCGGGGTGATAACTGACGTTGCGCTTGACGCCTATACGTCACATGGTCAGGACGGCATCATTGACGAACATGGATATGTGCTTAATGAGCCGACAAAAGAAATTCTCACCAGACAGGCGCTTACGCACGCTGAAGCGGGTGCAGATATTGTCGCGCCAAGCGACATGATGGATGGCCGCATCGGACATATCAGACAGGCATTTGAAACGAATGGCCTGCTGACTATTCAGATCATGGCATATTCAGCGAAATACGCGTCAAACTATTACGGTCCTTTTCGCGAAGCCACTCAATCTGCCATGGCGCTGGGCAAACGGGACAAAAAAAACTATCAGATGGACCCGGCAAATGCGATGGAAGCGTTGCATGAAATTGCCCAGGATTTGCAGGAGGGGGCAGACATGGTGATGGTTAAGCCGGGCATGCCATATCTGGATATTATCAGGGAAGCTAGGAAAACTTTTGCAGTACCCGTTTTTGCCTACCAGGTTTCCGGTGAGTATGCGATGCATATGGCCGCGTTCCGGCATGGCTGGCTCGACGAAGAGCAAACGGTGCTTGAGTCACTTATATGCTTCAAACGCGCCGGGGCAGACGGCATATTGACTTACTTTGCCAGCTCGGTAGCTCAGTGGCTTAATCAACATCAACGGGAATATTGATTCCCTGTTTACAAAATGAGCGACCTCTTCCTGTTCCTAGGCTTTCACCAGTCCAGTATGTGTTTCCCGATCTGTCACCACTGATTCGGCATATCAACGGGCAAATAGCTCACGCATTTCAGGCTCACAGTCAGGGGCAACTGGATAAGCAACTTGCAGAAGAATACGAGCTGATTGTCGCCGGTTATCGACTGCTTTGATGGCTAGGTTGTAAGCTGGTCGATAGGAACACGCCCGGACGCGACGCTGGTGAATACGATGCTCTATGAAGCACTCGATACGCTCAACGAACATGATAAACCGGTAATACACAGCGATCGTGGTGGCCATTACCGGTGGCCGGGCTGGCTCGATCGTATCAACACATCCGGACTTATAAGGTCCATGTCGCGCAAAGGATGCTCGTCGGATAATGCTGCGTGTGAAGGCTTCTTCGGGCGTATCAAAAACGAAATGTTCTATGGCAGAAACTGGGCTGGTATCACGCTGGAAAAATTTATCTGCTTCCTGGACAGGTACATACGCTGGTATAACGAGAAACGTATCAAGCTATCTGGATTGGCCCCTATATTTCCATACACTTTTTATCACTTAACCCATTACTGGTACGCCGCCGCAGATATTCCCGTGGCGAACGATATCCCAGCGCACTATGCGGATGCCATTCGTTATAATGTTCGAAGGCCTCCGCAAGGTTCTTTACCGCTGTTAACCCGTCGGGCTTCGACATGATGCTGATGTAATCGCGCTTCATCGTTTTGACGAAGCTCTCTGCCATCCCGTTGCTTTCCGGGCTGCGTACCGCCGTATGTTTAGGCTCCAGTCCTACCATTCTGGCGAACTGACGCGTCTGATGAGAACGATAAGCTGAACGTTGTCTGTCAGCCATTCTACTGGGGATGCTGGCAGGCTGCTGCCGAAGCGTCGTTCCACCGCACCCAGCATGACGTCCTGCACGGTTTCGCTGTCATATCCACCGGTACTGGCCGCCCAGTGCAGGGCTTCACGATCGCAGCAGTCCAGTGCGAACGTTACACGCAGTTTTTCGCCATTATCACACCTGAACTCGAAGCCGTCAGAGCACCACCGCTGGTTACTTTCCCCTACAGCCACTTTCCCTGTATGCGCCCGTTTCGAGGGCGGTATTGCAGGTTTACGCTCAAGCAGCAGCGCATTCTGACGCATGATGCGGTATACGCGTTTGGCATTGATAATGGCCATGTCGTCAGTTTCTGATTGTCTGCGCAGCAGTGCCCACACCCGACGATAACCATACGTTGGCAGCTCGCCAATAACGGTTTGGATACGGTCCAGCGCTTCAGTATCATCAGGCTTGCGCTTGCGTCGACGATCCTGCCAGCTCTTCGACCGACGAGCCATGGCATGCAGTTGCGCACGTGAGACCCGGAGGCAACGGCTGACAAGGCTTATTCGCCATCCTCCGGCAACAAGGGCACGTGCGCTATCCACTTTTTTTGGCGGCCATATTCAACGGCTTCTTTCAGCAGCTCGTTTTCCATAGTTTTCTTGCCCAGCAGGCGCTGCAGTTCTTTAATTTGCTTCATTGCCGATGCCAGTTCCGACGCGGGCACAACCTGTTCACCCGCGGCAACGGCGGTAAGACTGCCTTCCTGATACTGCTTGCGCCACAGGAACAGCTGACTGGCGGCAACACCATGCTGCCGGGCGACCAGCGAGACGGTCATACCGGGTTCAAAGCTCTGCTGAACAATGGCGATTTTTTCCTGAACACTGCGCCGTCTGCGCTTCTCTGGACCTAAAACATCAATCATCCGGACTCCAACGACTAGTCTAAAAACTAGTATTAAGACTATCACTAACTTAAGTTATACCAACTGTCTGGAGATTCATGGGGCCAGTCTACTATCATTAGGTGCAATGAGTCCGGTGAAGTACCGGCAGCATCTTGGGATCACAACATAACAGTCCAGGAAAACATCCGCAGCCCCAAAAGTGACATTAGAATATTGGAGTTACAGACTTTGTCTAGCCAATATAAGATCGCGGTCCTGTGCTGAGCAAAATGAAGGCTTAGCGTACACGACGCGTGTGAATTGTGCTGAGACGACAATAACGCTTTGTGCTGACAGCATTAGTGCGCTTAATGTACGTTATGTTAAATCTAATAATAAACGACATAAAAATCAATATATTGAGGCAGTGGCCTGCTACTTTCCCACTCCAGCAACCAGTCATGGAAGCTTTAGAAACAGAGTCCTCTCATGAGTTTGTGATGCCTTAAATCCATGGTGAGCATAGAAACCTTTGGCTTCTTCAGTAAGCGCATGAACCATTATCGCACGAACGCCAATGTTCTCAGCTACGCGATGATTGCCGCGATCTGGAAAGCAACACTGAAAGGCGTTCTGCCCAGTTTCTCGGAAAGCCAGAACAGATGCTTGCCAATCTCTTCGTCCGGTACCGAATCGAGCGCATCACTCAGTAAGGTTTTTTCGTCTTCCTGCCAGGGATGACCGGCTCGCGGAAAACGCGGATCAGGCTGGCGGTCTTTTTTCTCCCTTTTTTCCCGTCTGGCAACGGTCGGCGCATCGCCTTTTTTCAAGCCGACGCGCGCTTTCATGGCGCCGATAGCGGCGACGGCCAGTACCAGCGTTTCACGCTCCTGGCGCGTGAGCAGGCTGTCCTCGCAAATCAGGGTGTTCAGGTTATCGATCAGCTTATTCAGCCCGGGTTCAGTGACTTTCATTTTATGCTGGGATCGTCTCAGAAAACGGAAAATAAAGCACGTTAAGCCGGTGGCAGTGGTCGCAACGGTCTGAACTTGCCTGCGCCGACCTTGGTGCTGCTGCGCCAGAGGTAATCGCCGGTCAGATTGATGTGTTCCCACCCCAGCGGTGACAGGTATTGAAACAGCGTCTCGTCTACCGGTTTGCCGTGCCCGTTCAAAGCATTGGTTGCCCGTTCCAGATAGGCCGTGTTCCAAAGCACGATGGCCGCCGTTACCAGATTGAGGCCGCTGGCCCGGTAGCGTTGTTGCTCAAAACTGCGGTCGCGGATTTCGCCCAGTCGGTTGAAGAACACCGCCCTGGCCAGCGCGTTGCGCGCCTCGCCTTTGTTGAGTCCGGCCTGCACGCGGCGGCGCAGCTCCACGCTTTGCAGCCAATCCAGTATGAACAGCGTGCGCTCAATGCGCCCCAGCTCGCGCAGTGCAACGGCCAGTCCGTTCTGACGCGGATAGCTGCCGAGCTTGCGCAACATCAGCGAGGCCGTCACCGTACCCTGCTTGATCGAAGTGGCGAACCGCAAGATTTCATCCCAATGGGCGCGTATCTGCTTGATGTTCAGCCGGTCGCTGCTAATCATCGGCTTGAGCGCGTCATAGGCGGCATCGCCCTTTGGGATGAATAGCTTGGTGTCGCCCAGGTCTCGGATACGTGGCGCGAATCGGAAGCCCAGTAGGTGCATCAGGCCGAAGACATGATCGGTAAAGCCCGCTGTGTCGGTGTAGTGCTCCTCGATCCGCAAGTCCGACTCGTGGTACAGCAGGCCATCGAGCACATAGGTTGAATCACGCACGCCGACGTTGACTACCTTGGTGCTGAAGGGCGCGTACTGGTCGGAGATATGGGTATAAAACGTCCGGCCTGGACTGCTTCCATACTTCGGGTTGATATGCCCGGTGCTCTCCGCTTTGCTGCCGGTTCTGAAATTTTGGCCATCCGACGATGACGTGGTGCCATCGCCCCAGTTTCCGGCAAAGGATTGCCGGAACTGCGCGTTGACCAGTTCGGCCAGCGCCGTTGAGTACGTTTCATCCCGGATGTGCCAGGCTTGCAGCCACGACAGCTTGGCGTAAGTCGTGCCTGGGCAGGACTCGGCCATCTTGGTTAGCCCGAGATTGATGCCATCAGCCAGGATCGTCGTCAGCAGCAAGGTTTTGTCCTTGGCCGTGTCGCCGGTCTTCAGATGCGTGAAATGCCGGGTGAAGCCTGTCCACTCATCAACTTCCATCAGCAGTTCGGTAATCTTGACGTGTGGCAGCAGCATCGCCGACTGGTCGATTAGGGCTTGTGCGGTCTCCGGCACCGCCGCGTCCAGCGGCGTGATCTTCAGGCCGGACTCGGTAATGATGGCATCCGGCAGATCATTGGCCGCCGCCATGCGGTTGACGGTGGCAAGCTGCTGTTCCAGCAATGCCAGTCGGTCGTGCAAATACTGATCGCAATCGGTGGCCACTGCCAGCGACAATTCGTTGGCCAGCTTCAGAGTAGCGAACTTCTCGGCCGGCACCAGGTACTCATCAAAGTCCTTGAACTGGCGCGAACCCTGCACCCAGACATCGCCTGATCGCAGCGCGTTCTTTAGCTCTGACAGGGCGCACAGCTCGTAGTAGCGCCGGTCAATGCCATCGTCCGTGAGCACCAGTTTCGCCCAGCGTGGCTTGATGAATGCGGTCGGCGCGTCGGCGGGCACCTTGCGGGCGTTGTCGCTGTTCATGCCGCGAAGCACCTCGATGGCATCGAGTACGCCCTTGGCGGCTGGTGCCGCCCGTAACTTAAGTACGTCCAGGAACTGCGGCGCGTAGCGGCGCAACGTGGCGTAGCTTTCACCGATGCGATGCAGAAAGTCGAAGCTCTCCGGCTGCGCGAGCTTTTGCGCCTCCGTGACGCTGGCGGCGAAGGTATCCCACGGCATTACGGCCTCGATGGCGGCGAACGGATCGCCGCCGCTCTGTTTGGCTTCCAGCAAGGCTTGGCCGATGCGGCCATACATCCGCACCTTGTCATTGATCGCCTTGCCGGAAGCCTGAAACTGCTGCTGATGCTTGTTCTTGGCGGCGTTGAATAGTTTGCCAATGATGCGGTCGTGCAGGTCGATGATTTCGTCGGTGACGGTGGCCATGCCTTCAATGGCCAGCGAAACCAGAGTGGCATAGCGTCGTTGCATCTCGAACTTTGCCAGATCGGCAGGCGTCATCTGCCCACCCTCACGGGCGATCTTGAGCAGGCGGTTCTGGTGAACTTGTCGCTCGATGCCTGCGGGAAGGTCAAGCGCCTGCCAAGCCTTGAGGCGCTCGATGTGTTCAAGCATATGCCGAGAGTTCGGCTTGACGGGCGACTGGCGCAGCCATGCCAGCCACGTCAATTTGCTGCCGTCCTTGCGCTTGAGAAGTTCGTCCAGGCGCTGACGGTGGAGCGATAACAAAGAATCGGTCAACGCCGCGTAAATACGCCGGTTGGCACGGGTGATGGCCTCGGCGCTCGCGCGCTCGATGGCATTCATGGCGGGCAGGATGATGCTCTGCCGCCGCAGGTTTTCGACAAGGGTGCTGGCCAGCACAATCCCTTTATCGGTCTGCAAGGCCAGCTCGGTCAATGTATGCACGGCTTGCCGGTAGTGACTCATGGTGAAGGGCTTGAACCCGAACACCGTTTGCAGCTCGACCAAGTGCTCCCGCCGCGTCTGCTCGCGCTGGCCGTAATCGTTCCAACTTTCCACCGGCACCTTGAGTTGTGCGGCCACCATGCGCAACAGGGGCGGAAACGGAGGCTCATCGATGCCCAAGAAGATGCCAGGGAATCGCAAGTAGCAAAGCTGCACGGCGAAGCCCAATCGATTCGCAGCGCCGCGACGCTGGCGGATCACCGATAGGTCGGTTTCGTTGAACGTGTAGTGCCGTATCAGTTCGTCTTTGGCATCTGGTAGTGCCAGCAGGCTTTCGCGCTCGGTGGCGGACAGGATTGAGCGGCGCGGCATGATCAGTCTTCCCGCAGGTACTGGTACAAGGTTTCGCGACTGATGCCGAAGTCACGGGCCACCAAGGTTTTTTGATCGCCTGCCGCGACTCGCTGTTTCAACTTGGCAATTTGTTCGCTGTTCAGCGATTTCTTTCGTCCCCGGTAGGCACCGCGCTGCTTGGCCAGCACGATTCCCTCGCGCTGGCGTTCGCGGATCAGTGCGCGCTCGAACTCCGCAAAAGCCCCCATGACCGGCAGCATCAAATTGGCCATCGGTGAGTCATCGCCGGTGAACGCCAGCCCTTCTTTGACAAACTCCATCCGCACGCCCCGTTGTGTCAGCCCCTGAACGATGCGGCGCAGGTCATCGAGATTGCGTGCCAACCTGTCCATGCTGTGCACCACCACGGTGTCGCCCTCGCGCACAAAGGCCAGCAGCCTTTCAAGTTCGGGACGTTGCGTGTCCTTGCCGGAAGCCTTATCGGTGAATACCTTACCGACTTCGATTTGCTCCAGTTGCCGATCAGGGTTCTGGTCGAAGCTGCTGACGCGGATATAGCCAATGCGTTGACCTTGCAAGGTGCCTCCAAAGGTAAAAGTGTCAGGATGAAATCCATTACCCTTGGCGGCTTGTGTCAATAAATACAAACTACAACTCTATTCTGACGTGCTTTGCGCCAAGCATCTGACATCAGGTTAGGGTATAGCTTAACCGGACACCTCGGCCTCTGTGCCTTTACTGCTTTTCGGTACAACCGTCAAGAACAGGCAGAGCGCTCCGATAGTTATCGCCACATCAGCGAGGTTGAAGGCGGGCCAGTGCGCAAGTCGCCAATGGAAGTCAAGGAAATCAACAACCTGTCCACGCAGCACACGATCCGCGACATTGCCCAGCGCACCGCCGAGGATCAGGCTGTAGCCCATCGCTTCGAGACGTGGCCGTTGCTGGCACAGCATGCGCCCCAGCCAAGCAGAAACAGCCAGACCCAGCGTGATGAAAAAGTAACGTTGCCAGCCACCAGCGTTCGCCAAAAAGCTGAATGCCGCACCCGGATTCAGGACATGAACGAGGTTGAAAAACGGGGTGATTTCGACTTGCTCACCGTAGGCAAACGTGCGGATGATGGCGAACTTCGTGAGCTGATCGGTCATGACAGCACTGGCGGCCACGGTGAACCAGACCCAAGCCGATGTGCGGCGGGCCGATTGCCACACAGGGGCGGCCAACGGCAGCAACCACCCGGCGAGTGCCGTGCAGCTCCATCCCAGCGTCCACCCCGCCAACACATCGGCCGGAAAGTGCATTCCGGCCGCGATGCGCGACCAGCCGACCAATGTGGCGTACAGCATTAAACTGAGACGACCACGGCGGCCCATCAAAGGCCAGAGCGCGCCGACCACCATCGCGGCATAGGTGGCATGCCCGCTGGGCAGGCTGTAGTGAAGCTCTTTGTCCCCGATGACGCGCGCCAGGTCGCCAAGGACGGCAGGCGGGCGTGGAAAGTCGAACCATAGCTTCAAGGCGGTGGCGACCAATAACGCCAGCAAGAAGGCCGCGCTAAAACCAATAAGGCGATGCCGAACGGCCGTACCACGCGCCGGGTTTGTAACCGATTTCGACCACCACCACAGACCCAACAGCATCAGCGGCGCTGTCCAGTAACTTCCCACGAGGCCAAAGAACCATGCCAGTGGTTTCAGCGTGGCGGGCGTGCCTGTGTTGATGGCTTGAAACAACGCGATGTTCAGGCCACCCCAGTCATAGAGAAAGAGTTTCCAGCTCATCGGCGCAACAACCTCAAGCCGTTGCCGACAACAAGCAAGCTGGCACCCATATCGGCGAACACAGCCATCCACATGGTCGCGTGACCCGTGAAGGTGAGCACCAAAAATACCGCCTTGATGCCAAGGGCCAGCACAATGTTTTGCATCAGCACCTGTGCTGTCGCACGCGACAGGCGCACGAAGGTCGGAATCTTGCGCAGGTCATCGTCCATCAGGGCCACGTCGGCGGTTTCAATAGCGGTATCTGTGCCCGCCGCTCCCATTGCAAAGCCAATGTCCGCACGCGCCAAGGCCGGTGCGTCGTTGATGCCATCACCGACCATGCCAACCTTGCCGTTTCTGGACAATTGCTCCACTTCGCGCAGTTTGTCGTCGGGCAGTTGGTTGCCTTGCGCGCGGTCAATGCCGGCTTGTGCGGCGATGGCCTGTGCCGTGTGGGGGTTATCGCCGGTCAACATCACGGTGTTGATGCCCAGAGCATGCAGCTCGGCGATGGCTCTCTTGCTGCTGTCCTTGATGGTGTCCGCAACGGCGAATAAGCCATGTACCCCTTTTGCGCCCACCAGCATCACGACGGTCTTGCCAGCGGTTTCCAGCGCAGCGATGCGCTGCTCCAGCTCTGGTGTGCACTGCCCCAGCTCTTCGAGCATCCGGTGGTTGCCCAGATGGTAGGTCGCACCGTTGATTTGGCCTTGCACACCCCGACCGGGCAGCGCGTTGAATTCGGCCACGTCGAGCAAGGCAACCCCGTCCGTCTGCGCGGCCTGTGCCACCGCCTTGGATACAGGATGGTCCGAGCGGGCCGCCAGACTGGCAGCGATGCTGCGGCTGTCCGAGGCGAGTGCATTGCCCCATGTGACAAAGTCGGTCTGTGCGGGCTTGCCGTGCGTGATCGTGCCGGTCTTGTCCAGAGCCAGCCAGCGCAGCTTGCGGCCTTCTTCCAGATAGACGCCACCTTTGATGAGAATGCCGTGGCGGGCGGCGGCGGCCAGGCCGCTGACGATGCTGACCGGTGTAGAGATCACCAGTGCGCACGGGCAGGCGACCACCAGCAGAACCAATGCACGGTAGATCCAGTCGAGCCATGCCGCACCCATGAACAGCGGCGGCAACAACGCGACGGCGATGGCAACGCCGAATACAACGGGGGTGTACCAGCGGGCGAACTGATCGACAAAACGCTGAGTCGGCGCACGACTACCTTGCGCAGCCTCTACCGCGTGAATGATCCGGGCCAAAGTGGAGTTGTTGGCCAAGGCGGTGACGCGGTACTCGAACGAGCCGGATTCGTTGATCGTGCCAGCGAACACCGAATCACCGGGGGATTTTTCGACCGGGAGGCTTTCACCCGTGATCGGGGCTTGGTTGACGGCAGAGCGGCCTTCCAGCACCTCACCATCAAGGGCGATGCGCTCACCTGGTTTGACCCGGACGCGGGCGCCGATGGTGATTTGCTTGGCGCCCACCTCGCGCCATGTGCCGTCAGCCTGCTGTACCGTGGCTTGTTCCGGGGGCAGGTCGAGCAGGCCACGGATAGCGTTACGAGCGCGATCCAGCGATTTGGCTTCGATTACCTCGGCCAGCGCGAACAGTACCATCACCATTGCCGCTTCGGGCCAGTGGCCGATCAACATGGCACCCGTGACCGCAATCGACATGAGGGCGTTCATGTTGAGATTACGGTTCTTGAGCGCGATCCACCCCTTCTTGTAGGTGGAGAGGCCACCCGTGAAGACCGCGACAAGCGCCAGAACGACAACCGACCAGTGATTGCCGTTGTGGAGCCAGTAGACCGCCTCGGCCGCCGATGCAGTGACCAAGGAGATGCCCAGCGGCCACCAGTTGGTCGGCGTGGTCACAGGGGCGGCGGATGGAGATGCGACCTCTGCCGTGTCCACGACCTGCGCCTCGAATCCAAGCGCTTGCAGTGCCACGAGCACGTCTGGCAGAACCTGGTTCGCATGGCGTACCGACAGCGTGCGCTGCATCAGGTTGAAATCGAGATCAGCAACACCGGCCACGGTGCCGAGCTTGTTGCGGATCAACGTCTCTTCGGTCGGGCAATCCATCTTGGCAATGGACAGCTTGGTCGTCTGCTCGGCCGACGCCTGATCCATGCGCACAGCTTGCATGCCGATGGCCTTCAGCGCCTGCTCGACGGGAGACAACGAAGGCAATTCGTGTCGCACGGCCAAGGTACGTTGCATCAGGTTGAATTCAAGACCCGCCACCCCCGCCAGACCGGCCAGTTTGCTTCGGATCAGCGCCTCTTCGGTCGGGCAATCCATGTTCTCGATGCGGTACACCGCTTGAGCCGATCCGGTTGCCAGCGGGGCCGGTGCCGTGGGTTGGATGATCGGCTCAGTCGTGCAGCCACACCCCTTTGAAGCGCATTCGCTCATGAGTAACTCCTGAAAATCTTCTATTCAGCCTCCATTAAAATCTCTATAGTCACTATAGAGTCAAGTGATAATTGGAGATTGATGCATGGAAATCAGAATTGGCGACCTCGCCAAGCGCTCTGGGTGCGAGGTCGTGACCATCCGCTACTACGAGAAGGAAGGGCTACTGCCAAAGCCAGCGCGAAGCGGTGGCAACTTTCGGTTGTACGGTGAGGCGCACATTGAGCGCTTGCAATTCATCCGTCATTGCCGTTCGCTCGACATGACGTTGAGCGAGATTCGCGCATTGCTGGGTCTGCGAGACAACCCGATGCAGGACTGTGGGGAGGTCATCACGCTGCTGGAGGCCCATATTCAACAGGTGGAAATGCGTGTGTCCGCGCTGTTGCAGTTAAAACGGCACTTGGTTGATTTGCGCGAGAAGTGTTCTGGCTCTCGATCTGTAGAGGCGTGCGGCATTTTGCAAGGGTTGGGCAATTGCCATGGTGAAAGTGCCACGAACAGTCAAACATCTGGGTAAGTAAGGGCTTAGCGTGCTTTATTTTCCGTTTTCTGAGGCGACCCCATCATGGCAATAAAGGATACAAGGATCTTTTTCATGGTTGGGTCTCCGGTGTTTTCATACCCGAACAATCAATGCTTATAACAGAGAAAGCATTTGATCTCAGGGCTGGTTGATCATCACGCCAGGAACCGGGCGATTGAATTATCACGCTGTCCTGATTTATGGCTGATTATAAAAAACCGCCTCTGTTTATCGCGTGACTGAACGATGACATTTTTGTCACCTTCCGGGTTTCTCCTGAATAACGGTATTAATCCATTAACAGACGCACACTGAACACAATTTCCCGCCCCTGCTGTTCTGCTGACAGCTCGCCGCCGTGAGCATGAATAATCGACCTTGTAATTGATAATCCCAGCCCCGCGCCTTCCGTGTTGTAGAACCTTGATGAGTCTGCGCGATAGAACCGGTCAAACAAACGTTCCAGATTAGCGGGAACCTGGCCGGACATCGTATTCGTAATCATCACGTTCACACAGTCACTGTCACGCTCAATGTGTATCGCTGTACAGGTGTTATCGGGAGAATACTTGATTGCATTGGAAAGCAGGTTACTGAAAGCACGTCGGAGCATATCGCTGTCTCCGGCAACAACGCCCTCTCCTTCAACCGTGATTGTCTTTCCTGTTTCGTCTGCCAGGGGCTCGAACAACTCACGTAATTCATTCAGTTCGGCTGCCAGATCCACATCATGTTTATCCAGCCGCAGCAGACCATGCTCTGAACGTGCCAGAAAAAGCATGTCACTGGTCATTCGTGACAACCTTTTCAGTTCTTCCAGGTTAGCGAATAAAATTTCGCGGTAATGCGAAACATCCCTTTCCTTAGCCAGTGCAAACTGCGTCTGCATCATCAGATTACTGACTGGTGTGCGCAGCTCATGCGCGATGTCAGACGAGAAATCTGACAGTTTTCGGAATGCCCCCTCCAGGCGATCAAACATATTATTGAACTCCTGCATGGTCTCAGAGATTTCCGGCGGAGCCAGATCGGGATTTAGACGCTGATCCAGGCTGTGTACGGTCATGGAGGAAGCCAGACTGGTCATTTCCCGTAGCGGTTTCAGACCAATACGTGTGGTCAGCCAGCCCAGAAAAACAGAAATAAAGACCAGACCGATATTGAACCAGAACAGCCAGGTACTGAGTTTGTCCATAAACAGGGTGTGATACCCAGTATCCGTGGCAACCGTAATGATGACATGTTTGCTTTTACCCTGTTCCGGCGTCACGGCAACCCGCCGCGAGATACTGCGGTACACGGTGTTATTTTCTTCCGTCTGGATCATATAGTCGAGAATATCACCCGACTTATTAAGCAGGACCGCTGGAACAACAGAATTTTTGGCATAGAGTTCAACAATTTTTTCATTTTCCATGTTTTTTATAGAAATGAATAAGCCATTGTGCCCCACCATCGCATCGTTTATTTTTTCTGATAATGACTTAATATCCGTTTTGTTCCTGAACGTCTCTGTTTTAAGAAACTCTTCGGTGAGCTGAAGTTTACCTGTCAGAAAATCGCGGTCCTGATTATCGAAATAGCCATTCAGGGTGCTAATCAGGATAAAACTTGATAACCACCATACCGTAAGCATCACCGCAGAAAAAATCAGGCTCAGGCGTGTGGTCAGGGAAATTTTGAACCTCACTCTTCTCTGATCTCCAGGACATATCCGGCACCGCGAACGGTATGGATCAGTTTTGGCTCAAAGTCATCATCAATTTTACTTCTCAGACGTCTCACGGCGACATCAATCACATTCGTATCACTGTCAAAATTCATGTTCCAGACCAGGGACGAGATAAGACTCCTGGGTAACACTTCTCCGGTGCGTTGCAGCAGCAACTCAAGCAGAACGTATTCTTTACCGGTGAGATGGATCTTCTTCCCCGAACGGATCACGGTCCGGCGCACCATATCAACGGTCATATCGGCGATGGTGCAGACTGTTGCGGCCTGCGAGCGTGCCCGGCGCAGTAGGGTTCTTACACGTGCAACCAGCTCCGTAAAATCAAAGGGCTTAATCAGGTAGTCATCTGCGCCAAGCTCCAGTCCTTTCACTTTGTCCCGCACGTTGTCCTTTGCGGTTAAAAACAGGACCGGTTCTTCGTGCCCGGACTCCCTCAGTGCGCTGATGATTTGCCACCCGTCGAGGAAAGGCAGCATCACGTCCAGTATTATCAAATCATACTGTCCCTTCGACGCGGCCCCGAGACCATCGCGGCCATTATTAAAGAGATCGGCCTGATAGCCTTCCTCAACCAGTCCCTGCTGCAGGTAACGACCTGTTTTTTGTTCGTCTTCAACGATTAAAATACGCTGCATGGTCAACTCGCTGATATGAAAGTAAAAATCTCACGCATGAGCTTTGGCTGTCCCCTAGCTGATCTGAGACGGAGCAAGCATTCCAAGCCACGCTACGGCGCCCAGAATGATAATCGCAACAACGAATTCTGTCAGGATGCTGTTTCGCATCAGGGCAACGCTGCGATCATAATTCCCTTCCCTGACCATAACTTCAAGCCGGGGACCCAGGTGAAACCGGTTTGCTGCAGCCAGAAGAAGCATCAGAACAAACAGAGCCGTCTTGGCAAGCAATATCCTCCCCCAGGAACTGTTGAATAAGGGAGTTAAGTTACCCTCAGCAATATACAGATAGTTGACCAGCGCACTCAGGATCAGGGCTACAACAATCACCGTTCCTGCCGTGGCAAATTTTGCCAGGGAGTCAGATATCACAATGACGTTCTGTGCATTATGCTCGTTTCTGCGCATCAGCAGGATAGCAAATGCAACCAGAGCACCTGTCCAGGCACCTGCAGCGCCGAGATGGGTCAGATCGCTCAGTAAATGGAGATAGTAATGCAGACCGTCATGCATAACGGCGTGTCCTCCCCAGGCAAGTGTAGCCAGCGCCACGCCCCCACTCATCGTCATCAGCAGGCAGGACAATACTCTCTTATTAGTGTAAAGGAACAAAGCACCGAGTGTGGTAAACAGGGCACAGAGCCTGACAATCCAGCTAATACCCACATCAGTTTCTTCTATCACCATCTCGATAACATGGATGGATAATTCTCTGAGGTCAGTTACTCCACTCATGGCATTAGATACCAGGAGCATATTAATGCCAGTAAGAATGATGCCTGTAACAACAGCAAAGGTTATAAACGACCTGAAATTAGTCAGGTTATAGGTTTCATGTCTGACACCGCTTATTCCATATATCTGAAAAAATGGCAATCCAAATATTACCATCAAATCCAGATAAAGAAGAAAACGAATAACAATCATAATCAGGTCGTTCATAATATTACTTCACTGTAAAGGTGTAATTACCGGTAATAGGGTGCGTATCTGAAGAAACCGCGCGCCAGTCAACACGATAAGTGCCAGCGGGTAAAGGCTCTCGCGGAATAATGACCATCGATTTAGGGTCAGCGCCTGGCGCCACTTTTGCCGCGACCGGCATCGGAGAATGTGATGACATGCCTTTCATACCCGTCATCGTTAATTTTGCACCTGAGAATTTCACGGTCAGATTTTCCGAGAAATTAAGCTGAATCTTTTCCGGGGCCGCTACGGCTGAATCAGCCTGTGGCACAGAGCTTTTTAATTCCGGATGGGCCATAGCAGAGAAAGCAACGCCCATAACGAGGCCACCTGTAAGAATGGCTTTATTTAAAATCGACATTTTATTTACCTGTTTAGTTGAGTGTTTTATATCAGTGCGTTAAAACCAGATTCTGGCTCCCGCCAGGAATACTACCTGATGGTCTTTCTCACCTTCTCTTTTCGCCATATCGGATGCTTTCCCGTAAAGTTGATTCCAGGAAACGCCTATATAGGGTGCAAACTCACGGCGTATTTCATAGCGCAGCCGGAGCCCCAGCTCTGTGTCAGTCAGTCCCCTGCCGCGACCCCGCGATTCATCATCCTGACTGTAGAAATTCACCTCATAGGATGGCTGGAGTATGAGCCGGTTAGTCAGTAAAACGTCGTATTCTCCTCCCAGACGAAGGGCTGCTTTTCCGCCATTACTGACAAAACCCGTAATTTCAGACTCAAAATTATAGAGTGCCAGCCCCTGAAAACCGACAGCAGCCCAGGTCCGGGCAGAAGCAGGTCTGAAATCCTGCCTGACACCCGCAACCAAATCCCACCATGGGCCAACCGCATGTCCCCAGAGTAACTGCGCTTCAGCCGCCTCCGTTTCCCCATTGCTTCGTTCACCTTCACTCTTTAGCCAAATCCGATCTGTGTCGCCTCCAATCCAGCTGTTAACACTCCAGCTGAAATTGTTGGTGTTATCCGACCGTTGCCATTCCAGTTGATCCAGCAGAACCAGATAATTAATCGCACTGTCGTGAATCGCATGCCCCTGTAAATTGCCGAATGCAGCCTTCCGGTCGGCATCGGTAACAGGCGGAATTGGCGTTCTGCTCTCAGTTACAATGGGCTCCATTGACGTCATCTCAGTGAAATTCTCATCTGCTGGCATCTGCATGGCAGACATGTCGTGCCCGGCGTGGGGATCTGCAGAGACGGAGCCCGCCGCAATAGAAAGCTGTGAGGTAAACAAACCGGCGACCAGAACAGGTATGGCCTTCAAATTTCTCTTCATTCGCATCATTCCTCCACCCGGACTTCACGAAACATTCCCATTTCCATGTGATAGAGCAAATGGCAGTGATACGCCCAGCGGCCAAGCGCATCTGCTGTCACTCTGTAACTGCGTTTTGTACCAGGGGGAACATCTATTGTGTGTTTACGAACCATGAAATTACCGTTTTCATCTTCCAGATCGCTCCACATACCATGCAGGTGAATGGGGTGAGTCATCATGGTATCGTTGATCAGCGTGATCCTGAGCCGCTCACCGTATTTCAGCAGCACCGGTGCGGCATCTGAAAACTTGATTCCGTTAAATGACCAGGCAAACTTTTCCATGTGGCCGGTTAAATGCAGTTCTATGGTACGGCTAGGTTCACGTCCGTCAGGATCCTCAAAGCGGCTTTTCAAATCCGCGTACGTGAGAACCTTTCTTCCGTTATTTCGAAGACCAATACCCGGATCATTTAATTTCGGAGAGACGCTCATCGCCTGCATATCAACCAGTGGGTTATCCGTTTCTGACGCAGGATGACTTTGCATACCCGGCATTCCGGCCATCCGGGAATGATCCATACCGGCCATGCTGCTGTGATCCATGGGCGCGGAGGATGTCCCGCTATCCGGAAGGTCAGCACCGTCCATAGACATCATCTCTCCGCTGTTATCCATGCCTCCCATCTGGCTGTGGTCCATTCCTGCCATATCATGTCCCATTCCCCCCATACCCATATCTTCCATGGTCAACAGAGGACGGGGATCGAGGGGGGGAACGGCAGCACTTAACCCTTCTCTCGTGGCCAGTGTCCCTCGAGCGTAACCGGTCCTGTCCATGGATTGTGCGAAGATGGTATAGGCCTCACCCTGAGGCTCCACAATGACATCATAGGTTTCGGCAACGGCAATCCTGAATTCGTCAACGGTAACCGGGTTTACATACTGGCCATCTGCAGCCACGACCGTCATTTTCAGCCCGGGGATACGGATATCGAAATAGGTCATTGCCGAGCCGTTGATAAACCGTAAGCGTATCTTTTCACCGGGACGGAACAGTCCGGTCCAGTTTTTCAGCGGGGCCTGCCCGTTCATGAGATAGGTGTAGGTGTAGCCACTGACATCCGCGAGGTCAGTCGGATTCATTTTCATTTCAGCCCACATTTTCCGATCGGCAATGGTGGCTGACAGCCCCCTGGTATTCACGTCGCGGAAAAAAGAGCCAACGGTTGGTTTATTGAAATTGTAGTAATCCGACTGTTTTTTTAATTTTTTCAGCAGGCTGTGAGGATTTTCATCGGTCCAGTCAGACAACATGACCACATGCTCACGATCGTAAGCAAACGGTTCTGGCTCCCTGGCATCGATGATAATGGCACCGTATACCCCCTCCTGTTCCTGCAGACCGGAATGGCTGTGGTACCAGTAAGTCCCGTTCTGCTTAACCTTAAAGGTGTAAACGTAGGTATCATCAGGCTCTATGCCCATAAAACTCAGCCCCGGAACACCATCCATATTGGCCGGAAGAATAATGCCGTGCCAGTGAATGGACGTCTGTTCATTAAGACGGTTTTTGACCTTCAGGGTAATGGTGTCACCTTCTTTCCAGCGAAGAACGGGCCCCGGCAGGCCTCCATTGATTGTTTTGGCCTGACGCTCACTGCCCGTGATATTGACGGCCGTTTCACCAATGGTCAGGTCAAACTGAGTACCCTGCAGGGATGCGGCAACTGGCAGGCTCAGACTGGAACGCGCATTGAAACTCCATACGCCAAGACTTCCGGCTACGCCAGAGAAGGTTAACCCCTTCAGGAAAGTTCGTCGAGACGTTTTCAACAGCATGCGCATTCCCTTATTTAAAGTATGGTTACTGACAGAATTCGAGAACCGATTTAAATTAAATTACTGGTTCATCCACTTACAATGAAATGAATCTAGCACACCTTAAGAAACAAATTCATTACAATCGTGTAATGTACGTGGCTGTATTACATTTACGTCATCTTCCCCACAGGTTGATTTTTTTATATATGATCATAAGGACATCTTTTATGTACCTCAGAAGGTAATTACACATGAATATATTAATCACGACCACTGCGTTTACAGCTTTATTTTGTGGGGCAGCTTTTGCTCAGTCCAGTGATATTGCCCATGAAGCACATCGATTTGTTAATAATGCCTCAGCCGTCAGTCATGTGAACTCCTCGACGCATGAAAACTTACCGGACAGGGTTAATAAAAACAACACGCCCTCATTCTCTGAAATGAATGAACATGAAAGGGCCATTGTTGCTCATTCATTTATGAACAACAGCGCGTCCTATGCGCATCAGAAAATGATTGAGGAACATAAAAAAATGCTGTCCGGCAGTGATGCAAATTCAAAGACCTCGTCTTCTTCTTTTAACGAACTGAATGCCGGAGAAAAAGCCGCTCTCGTGCATGAGCAGGTCAATAATGCCGGTGCGGAAGCACATCAGACGCAGGCAAGAAAGCTTCGCGGGCTGTATTCGACCAGGTAACTGCAGGCGGGTTAGTGCTTAGCGTCAGGTGCGCAGCAGGGCTTTACTGACGGGTTACGTAGCAGGACATGAGTCCCATATTGCTCTGCCGTAACCTGTTTCAGTCCCGTTAATCATCACCGTCGGGCTGGTCATACAGTTCCCAGAGCTTCAGGAGCAAACGGGAAACAAGATATGTTACAAAAATGACGACCATCAACGGTGCTCCCGATTAACTGACAGATGACACGCCTCCTGAAAACCCCTAGCATACGCCGCAGTGTTCATGCTAACGGCGAATTCCAGTAAATGTATTCTACCGATGTCGTAAAAGAAAATGCCTACCTTTCAGCCACCCGCTCGGGGCTGGAATCGAACGAGATCGCTACTCTTCAGCGCTCCTTGCCTTCCCGGTTTAATCTGCGGCATTTGAAAAAAAATGAATCATTAAAACTCGTACTGCAAAAGAAAGCGGGAAAATCACGTGTCGTGGCCTATAAATTTACGTCCGGTTCATTTAATTACACGGCGTATCGTATATCAGATAAAAAGTTCTATAACCTTTCCGATACTTCCGGAAAAGGCAGTCTCGATTATCCGTTACCGGCCACAGCAAGACTCAGTTCGCCTTTCAATCCTGCAAGACTTAACCCGGTATCGGGAAAAGTGAGTCCCCATAATGGCATTGATTATTCCATGCCCATGAACACGAAAATAGTCAGCGTCATCGACGGAAAAATCACCCGGGCCGAATACAACAGTACCATGGGATATTTTGTTGAAGTAACGGGAAAAGCCGGTGTTAAAACTCGCTATCTCCACCTCAATAAAATACTCGTTACTAAAGGGGCCAGGGTTACCCGGGGAGACGCTATTGCGTTATCCGGTAACAGCGGACGTTCATCCGGTCCTCATCTGCATTACGAGCTGGTCATCAATAACAATCCTGTTAACTCACTGGCGTTCCGGGCAGCGGCACCCGCTGATAACAAACTTGAACAGCATGCCTTTGCGCATGCCAGAGACTACGAACGATACCTGGACTGATAACGGGGCCGCGACGCGGCCCCGTCTGCCGGATTAATTTTTTTTATCGTTTTCACTTCCTTGATGTTGATGATCTCCATGCCCTCCGTGGCCGTGGAAAAGATGCATTAGCGGGCAGACCAGCAATAACAGATATGGCCAGTAACCTGCCACATGTGACCAGTGTTCGCGCAGGAGGGCAAATGCCGCAATCGCGGCGACAGCAATAAGCGCATAGGTGGTACTTTTCATACCGGACTCCTTCTGTTAGTAACAGACCCTTCATTCAGGGTTATTTCCCGAGCCTGACACTTTTCAGACGCAACGCATTTGCAATGACGCTAACGGAGGAAAGGGCCATAGCCGCCGCCGCAATAACTGGCGACAGCAGTATTCCATACACAGGATAAAGCAGACCTGCAGCTACAGGCACCCCAAGAGCATTGTAGATAAACGCAAAAAACAGATTCTGCCGGATATTTTTCATGGTGATTTCTGACAGATGACGGGCCCTGTTCAGTATCATCAAGTCGCCTTTGAGAAGGGTGACTCCGGCACTTTCAATTGCCACATCTGTACCCGTTCCCATGGCTATACCCACGTCAGCCGCTGCCAGCGCCGGGGCATCATTCACACCGTCTCCGGCCATCGCAACCACATGGCCAGACGCTTTCAGTCGGGTTATCACTGCTTTTTTGCCATCCGGCAGAATCCCGGCTTCAACCTCATCTATTCCCAGTTTCCGTGCGACTGCTTCAGCAGTAAGCTGGTTATCCCCGGTGAGCATAACAATGCGGATCCCCGCCTGACGCAAAGCTTTAAGCGCATCCGGCGTGGTTGCTTTCACGGGATCCGAGATAGCTATCAGGCCTGCAAGGTTCCCGTCTGTGGCCACATAGATAACGGTAGCGCCTTCCATCCGCAACGTATCCGCAACGGCCTTTTGATTATCAATAACGATACTGTTTTCCTGCATAGCCAGTTCATTACCAATAACAACCCGTTGACCTTCGACATCGCCTGAGACACCTTTCCCCGACGGGGCATTGAAATTACTGACGGCAGGTATCACGATCCCCTTTTCATGCGCGGCTCTGACAACAGCCATACCCAACGGATGCTGCGAACCTTTTTCCACTGCAGCTGTTACACGTAAAAGAGATATTTCCCCACCCGGACTGAGACTGATAATCCCTGTCACCGTAGGCGAACCTTCCGTGAGCGTGCCTGTTTTGTCGACAACCAGCGTGTCCACTTTTTCAAGACGCTCAAGGGCTTCGGCATTCTTGATTAACACCCCGGCCTGGGCGCCTTTGCCCACCCCCACCATTATCGACATCGGCGTGGCCAGTCCCAGCGCGCAGGGACAGGCAATAATCAGGACCGACACAGCCGCAATGAGACCGTGCGCCATCCTGGGCTCGGGCCCCCAGACAGACCAGATCAAGAAAGCAACAACCGCGATAAGTATCACCAGAGGAACAAACCAGCCTGAAACGCTGTCTGCCATTCTCTGGATGGGGGCACGCGAACGCTGTGCATCAGCGACCATCTGAACAATTCGTGAGAGCATCGTTTCATCACCGACTTTCTCTGCACGGATGATAAGACTACCTGTCTGATTAATCGTCCCCCCAATGACAGGGTCACCCTTCGTTTTGGTAACCGGCATAGACTCCCCGGTCACCATCGATTCATCAACGGTTGTTTTGCCTTCGATCACGATACCGTCGACCGGAATACTCTCTCCAGGTCTGATGCGGAGCTTATCGCCAGGCAGGACATCTTCCGCATTAATATCCGTTTCATGACCGTCATGATCCAGCCGTCTGGCGGTTTTGGGGGCAAGGTTCAGAAGCGCAGTAATGGCGCCTGAGGTTTGTTCCCGTGCCCGCAGCTCAAGAACCTGTCCCAGCAGAACAAGCACCGTAATAACTGCTGCGGCTTCAAAATAAACGGCCACCAGGCCATCCATGTTTCTGAACGATGCAGGAAACCAGGAGGGGAAGACGGTTGCAATGACGCTGTAAACCCAGGCTACGCCGGTCCCCATTGCAACAAGGGTAAACATATTCAGGGAGCGGTTACGTAACGACATTCCGGCCCGGGCGAAGAATGGCCAGCCACACCACAACACGACAGGGGAGGCCAGAAGCAACTGCAGCCATGTGTTGTACTGTGGCGGTACTGTATTCCTCAAGTCGGGAAACAGATGAGATCCCATTTCGAGTACCAGAACCGGAAACGCCAGCAACAACCCCAGCCAGAAGCGTCTTGTCATGTCGTGAAGTTCATCACTCGGCCCCGTGGATGCCGTAGCTACGAGCGGCTCCAGTGCCATTCCACAGACAGGACAGCTTCCGGGACCACTGCGGCGTATCTCCGGGTGCATCGGACATGTCCACACACCTTCAGAATTCTCTTTTTCCGCCTGGTTGTGAGGCTGTTTTATCTGATCAGGGCTGACTTCGTGATGATCGTGGTGATGGTGATGGGAATGTTCACTGGCATCTTCGGTAAGATAACGATCGGGATGGGCTTTAAATTTACTCTCACAGCTGGCGGAGCAGAAATAAAGTTGGTGGTCCTGGTATCGAATGCTGCTGTGCGCCCTGTCGGGCAGGATGGCCATCCCGCACACGGGATCTCTCACCTTATGCAATACGTGGCCCTCGTCCGGGGATAATGTCTGCTCAGAAGCAGTCTGGTTGTTGTGTTGCACTGCATTGTCATTTTTCACAGTAACTCTCCTTATGCATACCGAAGCATCTTCTGTCTTCAGGGTATGTCATGGATGCGATTACCACGAATATCGCCGGCACAGGAGTGCCTGCTACCGGCGTCCCGTTATCAGCCGTTCCGCTGACTATTCGATTCGCTGGAAGACTTTTTTACTTCCATCCGGTGAGAATGCGATAACATCGTAAGCCTCTTTTCGGGCTCCCATCTCCATTCCAGGACTTCCTGCTGGCATACCGGGGGTGGCGAGACCGTATATACCCGAACCAGACTGCATTGCCTTATGTATCGTTGTCGCAGGCACATGGCCTTCAATGATCAAATTACCGGCAACCGCGGTATGACAACTTCGTAGTCCTGCAGGAATAGCATGCTTTTCTTTCAGGGCTGACAGCGCCTGATCATTCATGACGTGAGTTCGTACTTCAAACCCGTCTTTTTCCATCGCTTTGCCCCACAGGGAACAACAGCCACAGTTTTCAGATTTGTACATATCAATCACTTTTTCACTCGCCATCGCGGGTAGTGAAAGGCCGAGAGCCAGCGCCATTAGAACCACTTTTTTCATACTCACCTCTGTATATTATCGATATAAACCCTGACGTCAGGGTGAATCAGTAAAGAAGGACACCCACAGGGGGTGCCCTTTCAGGTTCAGGACACGCTTTTTTTATGTCTGCGCAGCCAGATTAATTTGTAGGCGGCAGGAATAATGAACAGGGACAGCAGCGGAGCCGTGATCATCCCACCAATCATGGGTGCCGCGATACGGCTCATGACTTCTGAACCTGCACCGGTTCCCCAGAGTATTGGCAGCAGACCCGCAATGATCACCGCCACGGTCATGGCTTTCGGCCGGACACGCAGTACGGCACCATGATAGAGGGCTTCATCAAGGCCTTCCGGTGTGAACGTCTCTTTACGGGACAATTCCGGGTGCGCTTCAATGGCATGACGCAGATACATCAGCATGACCACGCCAAACTCTGCTGCCACCCCGGCCAGGGCGATAAACCCGGTTCCGGTCGCCACTGACATATGGAAGCCCTGCCAGTACAGGAACCATATCCCGCCAACCAGGGCAAACGGCAGGCTCATCAGAATAAGTAAGGCCTCATCAGCCCGGCGGAATGCCAGATATAACAGGATGAAGATGATCATCACCGTCATCGGTACCATCAGTTTTAATTTCTTATTGGCGTGCTCGAGTAATTCAAACTGTCCTGAGAATGCCACACTGGTCCCCGGTCTCAGTTTCACTTTCTCACTGATGGCCGTCTTAATATCGTTCACCACCGACACCATGTCCCTGCCGCGGGCATCAACATAAATCCAGCTGGCTGGCCGGGCATTTTCGGTTTTCAGCATGGTTGGTCCGGAAACGACCTTAATATCGGCAACATCGCCCAGCGTAATTTGCTGCTTCATTGGGGTCAGGATTGGCATCTCTCTCAACGCCTGCGGACTGTTACGGTAATCCTGCGGATAGCGAATGTTAATAGGGTACCGGGCCACGCCTTCAACCGTCTCACCCACCATAGCCCCACCGATTGCTGAAGAGACGAACAGCTGGACGTCGCCCACAGTCATCCCGTACCGGGAAGCTTTCTCCCGGTTGATATCGATATCGATGTAGCGCCCGCCCTCAAGTCGCTCAGCCAGGACAGACACCACGCCAGGCACGGTTTTGGCTACCGCCTCGATACTCTGCGCCGTCGCGTCGATATCGGACAGAACAGTCCCGGACACTTTGATACCTATCGGGCTTTTGATCCCGGTTGAGAGCATATCAATACGGTTACGGATAGGCGGCACCCAGAGGTTTGCCAGACCCGGTAAACGGACTGTCCTGTCGAGTTCATCAATAATCTTGTCAATTGTCATGCCGGGACGCCACTGATCCTCAGGTTTGAGCTGGATCGTGGTTTCCACCATTTCGAGCGGCGCGGAATCCGTTGCGGTCTCTGCTTTACCGGTCTTGCCAAATACAGAAGCCACTTCAGGAACGCTTTTGATTAACTTGTCTGTTGTCTGCAGGAGCGCTGCAGCTTCTGCCGGAGAGACGCCAGGCAAGGTCGACGGCATATACAGCAGATCGCCCTCGTTAATCTTCGGCAGAAATTCACCGCCCACCTGACTCAGTGGCCAGATAACCGTGAAAATGGACAAGGCCGCAACCAGCAGGGTTGTTTTTGGCCAGTGGAGGACCCGCAGCAGCAAAGGATGATACGCTTTGATCAGCACCCGGTTCAGGGGGTTACTTGTCTCGGCAGGAATTTTCCCCCGGATCCAGAATCCCATCAGAATAGGAATGACGATGATGGCCAGTGCGGCCGCTCCCGCCATGGAGTACGTTTTCGTGAATGCCAGCGGGCCAAACAGACGACCTTCCTGCCCTTCCAGGGTAAAGATAGGAATAAAGGACAGGGTGATGATCAGCAGGCTAATGAACAACGCGGGTCCCACTTCCACGGAGGCGTCGGTAATCACCTTCCAGCGGGTGGCGTTGTCAATCTGCTCACCCGGATGCTGATGATCCCACTCCTCAAGCCGTTTGTGCGCATTTTCAATCATCACAATGGCGGCATCCACCATCGCACCGACGGCAATCGCTATCCCTCCCAGCGACATGATATTGGCGTTCAGTCCCTGGAAGTGCATGACGATAAAGGCGATACACAGGCCAAGTGGCAGAGAAATAATCGCCACCAGGGCAGAACGGACATGCCAGAGGAACAGTGCGCAAACGACAGCAACAACGATAAACTCTTCAAGAAGCTTGTAACTGAGGTTATCAATCGCCCGGTCGATTAACTGGCTGCGATCGTAGGTGGTCACGATTTCAACGCCTTCCGGCAGGCTGGCCTTCAGCGTCTCCAGTTTATCCCTCACTGCCGTGATAACGTCGCGCGCATTTTTACCCGACCGCAGGATCACCACGCCGCCAGCGACTTCTCCCTGGCCGTTCAGCTCGGCAATACCACGCCTCATTTCGGGCCCGGTCTGCACGCGGGCAACATCCCGCAGATAAACCGGCACGCCGTTCTCACCTGTTTTCAGGACGATGTTATTAAAATCATCAATGCTCTGAAGATAACCGCTGGCACGGACCATATACTCCGCTTCGGCCATTTCAACGGATGAGCCACCGGCCTCCTGGTTAGACGATTCAAGTGCCTGTTTCACTTCGGGCAGGCTGATACCGTACTGGGACAGTTTTACCGGATTGACCTGAATCTGGTACTGTTTCACCACGCCGCCAACCGAAGCGACCTCAGCCACGTTCGGGATGGTTTTCAGCTCAAATTTCAGGAACCAGTCCTGCAGAGAGCGCAGTTCTGAAAGGTCGTGTTTTCCGTTGCGATCGACAAGGGCATATTCAAAAATCCAGCCCACACCCGTGGCATCAGGACCGATTTCAGAACTCACACCGGCAGGCAGTTTTCCCTGAACCTGATTCAGATATTCCAGCACGCGGGAACGGGCCCAGTACAGATCGGTGCCGTCTTCAAAAATGACATACACATACGAATCCCCGAACTGTGAAAAACCACGCACGGTTTTTGCGCCAGGTACGGACAGCATGGTGGTGGTAAGTGGATAGGTGACCTGGTTTTCTACAATCTGCGGGGCCTGTCCGGGATAGCTGGTTTTAATAATGACCTGCACATCTGACAGGTCAGGCAGCGCATCGACCGGCGTGTTAATTATCGTCCATGTGCCCCAGATGCTGAGAAACAGTGCGCCCATCATGACCAGGAAACGGTTGGCGACAGAGCGCCGGATAATCCATTCAATCATCGTCGTCTCCTCAGTGCCCTGAATGCATATTTACAGGCTGGTCAGACATTGCTGGCATACTGCTTTCTGTTTTTTCAGGGTGGCGCATACGTTCCAGCGCGCCCGTAATATTGGCTTCGGAGTCAATGAGGAACAGGCCACTGACCACCACGGTATCGCCTTCATTCAGGCCGGAACCGATGCCGGACTGTTGCTGTGATTCATGCAGAACGTGGATCTGTTTCGGCACAAACTTGCCTTCATCATCAACAGTAATCACGCGCTGTTCTTTGCCGGTATCGATAACGGCCTGGCTTGGTATCAGCAGCATCTCCTGGCTCCTGGTATTCAGTTTCAGATAGGCATTCATGCCCGGCTTGAGAAACTCATCCTTATTAGAAACCTGGAGACGGACCTGAAGCGTACGGGTTGTCTGATCCACGCTGGGAAGAATGTTCCATTTTTCGACATGGAATGTTTTATCCGGATAAGCCGGTACCGAAATTTCAAACTGCGACGTATCTTTCAGCAAATAGGCGATAGATTCTGGCACTGCAGCGCTGATCCAGACCGGGTCCATTCCCTGAATCTGAGCCACCACCTTATCTTTCGAAATATTCATGCCGGTGCGCAGGTCAAACGCAGTAATGACACCATCAATAGGTGCTTTAATGGTAAAACGGGTCTGGATTGTGCGGGTTGAACGCAGCCTTTGAATATCCTCTTCCGGCATACCAGCCAGACGAAGTCGCTCCAGAACCCCTTTTATCTGGGTTGGCGTACCGCCTGTACCGGATAACAGCAGGAACTCACTTTGTGCCTCAACCCATTCAGGAATGGTGATATCGATAAGCGGAGTGCCTTTCTTCACATGATCGCCAATCGTCAGGGGATACACTTTTTCGACGAAACCGTCAGAGCGCGCCTGCACAATGACAAACTGATACTCGTTGTAACTGACATTAGCCGGGATTGTCTGAGAATAATTCAGCATTCCTCGCGTGACTTTTTGCGTTTTTAATCCCAGATTCTGAACCTGCGTTGGATCGATACGGATCCCGCCACTGCTTTTATCGCCGCTTTCATCAGCATATTTTGGCACCAGGTCCATATCCATAAAGGGCGATTTTCCGGGTTTATCAAATTTGGTATCCGGTTTCATCGGGTCATACCAGAAAAGCACCTTTCGTTCCGGTGCCTTTTGTTCGGTTTGTACTGTTTTTTGTGATGAGTTTACATACTGCCAGGCAGTAACCGATATCAGCCCCCCTGCTATGAGGCTGCTGATAATTATTGCAGCATATTTTATCTTTAAAGAAGCCATACAATTTCTCGCTGAAAAATCAAAACACCTGGCATATGCGCCCGATCATTCATTCACAGTAATCCCTTAATGAATGTTCAGGCGCACTGGATGTATTCGCTCCGGACTGATAATCAGGATTGCGTAACGTTAATGCTTTTGAGTAAGGAGATATTGCCCTGCTGAATAAACGAGAAATCGACATGGTTGCCGGTTTTCAGGGCATTAATAGCGTCAATAGCGTCGTCTGCATTAACAAAAGTGAAGCGCATGGTCATTGCAGGCCAGCCCACCGCAGGGATTGCTTCGTGCGAAATGGTGATTTTTTTACTATTCATATCAATGGCTTTAACGACACCGGAGCCCCTGATAACCTGCTGTACCGAAGCGTCACTGGCAGCATTCATATCGCCATGCTGATGTGTTTCAGCATGAAGACCGGCAGAAAACATGACA
>ERZ791895.189-NODE-189-length-61492-cov-26.082247_pt1 | contig 61492 bp, 45 predicted proteins | sample MGYA00510153_ERZ791895 | MGnify/ENA primary metagenome ERZ791895 (study PRJEB30046, sample SAMN00792064) | human gut metagenome | study: EMG produced TPA metagenomics assembly of the A metagenome-wide association study of gut microbiota in type 2... | reverse complement strand
ATCATAACAAAAAAAATAAGAATAGGGGTTCTTTCCCTACTCTTATATAGTACGATATTTTAGATTTCTATTTTAAAATTAGCCTATCAAAGGAACAAAGAAACAGCACAATAAACAAGTAAAAGAGCCATGATTGCATTTACCAGTTTTGTATGTTTGGAGAAAAACTTACAAAACGCTGCTCCAAATAACGCCCATACAAAAGAGCCAGAAGCACCAATTAGAGTTAGTATGATAGTAAACCCTATTAATGCAGCAACAGAATGATAAATCGGTAAAATATAAAGCGACATAGCCGTAATTGCATAGATGTAAATTTTAGGATTCGCAAATTGCAATACTATACCTGAAAAGAAGCTGGCTTCTTTTCCACTATTAGCACTTAATTCATTAGAACTTTTACAAACTTTCCATGCAAGATACAACATATAAGCAGCACCCAATATCTGCATGATAATTTTTACTTTAGGAAGAAACGAATAAAGCGTTGCACTAAAGGCGGTGCAAACAGACATGACAACTGCAAATCCGGCCAGTATGCCGAGATTAAAGCGAACGCTCCGACGGAATCCTAAGCGTATTGCATTGCTCATGGAAAGCAGGTTATTTGCGCCCGGCGTGTAAGCCGTAATAAAACAATAAATCAGAAAATCATATATATGGAACATATTAACCTCTTTCTATTTCAACAGTGATAAATAACCACTTATGAAAATTATAAGTACGATAATTGGCAAGATATAACTGATGTACTTTCTTGCAAAGCTGGGATATGGTAAGCCTTTCCCAATAGACGTTTCTTTGAGAAAATTATCCCAGCCCCACCCATAACGACGAGTGCAAAACAAAAGGAAAACCAGACTGCCCAATGGAAGTAGATTATTGCTTAAAATAAAATCTTCTAAGTCAAGAACACTTGTGCCAGCGCCCAACGGTTCAAAACTTTTCCAGAGGTTGAATCCAAACACACAAGGTAATGACAGTAATAAAAGCAGTACAAGATTCACAGAAACCGATTTTCTTCTGCTGCAACCTGTTAAATCCATTCCATACGTGACAATATTTTCAAACACCGCAATGACGGTTGAAATAGCTGCAAATACCATGAACAGGAAAAATAAACTTCCCCATAGATGACCTCCATTCATAGCATTAAAAATATTGGGCAAAGTTATAAACAGAAGATTCGGCCCGCTGTCCGGCTCTACTCCGAAGCTGAAACAGGCTGGAAAGATAATTAACCCCGCAAGAAGCGCAACCACGGTGTCAAGAACGCCCATATAAAGTGCGTTGCTTGTTAGGGAATGGCTCTTGTCAATCCGGCTGCCAAATACGGATAACGTACCAATTCCAATACTCAATGTAAAAAATGCCTGCCCCATTGCCGCAAAAATACATTCAGCCACTCCGATTTCTTGCATGGTTCTAAAGTCAGGAAATAGGTAGTAGCGCAGCCCTATTTCCGAATTGGGGAGCATGACAGACCGGATAGCCAAAACAATTAAAAGACAAAACAATAATGACATCATAATTTTTGTAACACGTTCAACACCCTTTTGTAAACCGATTGCACAAATAGCTAAAGAAACGGCAATCACAATAAACGAGCATAGTATCATGGCGAAGGGATTGTTGAGCAAATCATTAAAGATATTTGCAACTTCGTTAGAAGTTAGCCCCTGAAATTTACCCTTTGCCATTTCTACAAAGTAATAAAGCAACCACCCGCTGATTACCGTATAAAACATCATCAGCAAATAATTTCCAATGATTGTCGCATACTTAAACCAGTGCCATTTTGTTCTTTTAGGTTCCAAAATATTAAATGATTGCGCCGTACTTCGTTGACTTGCCCGGCCTACCGCAAATTCCATTACAACAATCGGCAGGCCTAATATTACTAGAAAAATTAAATAAAAAATAACAAAGGACGCGCCCCCATACTTTCCGGTTATATAGGGAAAACGCCAGATGTTTCCCAAGCCGATTGAGCAGGCCGCAGTGATTAAAATAAATCCCAGCCGTGATGAAAAATGTTCTCGTTTCATAGTCCAGACCTATCCCTTTCCCCAAATTAAATATTGAGAACATCTACTGAATTTTTCATAGAGTCAAGTGTTCTCTGCATAAGTTCATCTAAAGTAATGTCCAGCATTTCAGCCCCTTTTACAATGTCCTCGCGACAACAGCCAACAGCAAATTCCTTCTTCTTAAATTTCTTTTTTATGGAACCAACGTCCATATCCCTGACGCTTTTAGATGGACGAACCATTGCGCACGTTCCGATCAGTCCCGATAACTCATCCGTTGCAAACAATATTTTTTCCATATGCAATTTCGGCGCAACAGTCACCCAATCAAGGCGACCATAACCGTGACTGACAATCGAACGAATCATTTGTTCATCAATATCATGTGCTCGGAGAAGTTCGCAACATTTTGAACAATGTTCTTCGGGGTACAGTTCAAAATCTATGTCGTGCAGCATACCGAGCCGCCCAATACTCCTCGTTTTCAGGGTCATATTGGCGGGCAAAATATCCCATAATACCAGACACGACTTCACCGTGTAACAAATGGAAGTCACCTTTGTTGTATTCTTTGAGTAGACCTCGTGCTTCTTCAAGATTTGGAATCATAAATATAGCTCCTTTCCTCTTTACAAACCCGAACCAAAATTGTATAATGGTACAAAATGAATATTATATCGCACCGGTGCGATATAATAATACATCTAGTGCATTATAATGTCAAGAGAGAGGGGCGTTTTTTTGGATTCAATGAATATGATTGTCGCCAAAAACATTAGGCGGCTACGCGAAGAAAACAAATTAAGTATGGACGAGCTAGCGAAGTTAAGCGGCGTCAGTAAGAGTATGCTTGCACAAATTGAACGCGGTGACGGGAACCCAACTATATCCACTTTATGGAAAATTTCAAATGGAATGAAAGTACCGTTTGACGCTTTAACAATTCGCCCAAAGAACCTATATGAGATTGTAAAAACATCGGAAATTCAGCCTTTACTTGAAGATGGTGGAAAGGTAAAAAACTATTCCATTTTTCCAGACAATGAGAACCGCAGGTTCGCAGTATATTATCTTGAATTAGACGAGGGGAGTTATTGGGAATCAGAACCGCACTTAAAAGGAACCACTGAATTTATTACAATTTTCACGGGCAAAATTGAAATCTATTCAGATGGTCAAAGGTTTATAGTTGAAAAAAGTGAAAGCATACGGTTTAGAGCCGATACCGTTCATTCATATAAAAATGTAGGAAATGAATCCGCAATGTTGCACATGATCCTTTTCAATCCCTAATCGTTTTTTAGAGGGGACAATTCCAAATAGTATCGTTTTCCGTTTGTACGATTAGTTTTATGTAAAGGAGGGTGTAGCTATGGTATCAAAGAAAGGAACTCGTAAACTTGAATTTGAAGGAAACATTTTTTATTGGTTTGTACGAAGAAATGCCGAAGGGTATAAAAGGATACATATTTTATCTGAAGATAAGAAAGTTCATTTAGAGTTTCCACCCATTGATAGTGAGGCTATTATTGAACCTGCGTTTATAAGAGAACGTCTGAAAAAATACTTTGCCAGTCATTAAGAGCTTTCAACTTTGGGAGTAAATTTTATTCGACTTCTTAGTAAAAGGCGTTTTTGCGAATAAGGCGTACCAGAGTTATCGTGTTGCTTTTGCAAGCTGCACATGTTTGGAGGTGATCGATGATGTCCATTTCATTAAACTGCGAGGAAGGTGAAAATGGTTTTACCGATTTTACAATTCCGATTGCCAGTACCAGATTTTTTTAGAATTTTGGGATCGCGCCATAGTTGAGTTAGGTCTAGTGTTTATACAAGAAAACGCCTCGTTTCGCAAAGAAAACCTAAATGATGTTCTTGCGGAATTGGCGCTACTCAATGAGATTTCCATATAAAACCACGATTGGGTATTAACAAACGGTTCAAAGTACAGAATAAGGAGATATTATGAAACGGGAAGTGTATATCCTGGCAGCAGCATTACTGTTTTTGACTGGATGCAGCAGTCAGAAAAAAGAAAGTCCCAGTGTACAGCCTGAAGCAAGTGTCACAGCAGCGATGAAAACGGAGACGCCAACGTTTGCCGTAATGGGAACGGAGTTAGAATCGGAATCTCGGTCCAAAGCTGTCGCGGATATAAAGCCAGCATCGGATGCACCTGCAAACTCCGCCCCTGATTCAGAGGGGGAAATACCGGAATGGTGGGGAATCTATCAGGACGGTGACAAGCAGCTGGGTATAACAAATTTCAACGGAACCATGTTCCTGTTTGACTTGAAGGCGGGAGAGGATCACGTATTGGATGGTGCTGCCGCTGTAGAGCCTGGGAATCACTATATGGCTGATTATATGGACCTGCATTTCGAGTATAGGAAGGAAACAAAAGATATCGTGATTACCCTGTGGGAAGAGCGGGAAGACTCCGGCGAACGAACCATTTTTGCTGGAACGTACTCCTCTTATTCGGATCAGGAATAGCCGGGGACTTAAAAAGCTGATAACGGTCGCACTATTGCCATAACGGTGGGGAGGGAGACCACCTTCAAATTCTATACGCTGACGGAGAAAGGATTGTATAGATTGGTGTAGATAGCGAGTACATTGTGGCGGCAGATATTTTCCAGGATCGGAATGATGTCTGGACCCTTGTGCCATTCCTAAAAAATAGAAGGAAGGCTGGGATTTCTATATCCCAGCGTAACAGCAGATTCGGGCTATAGGAGGGAGGATATCCGCAGACAGGGGAGATCCTTCCGTTTTTGTATCTATAAAGCGGGGCGCTGCTCAATCACGTTCTAAATTTAATGATTTTGCGGCACACTCACCAATAGTAGTATTCTGACATTTCTTACGTTCGAAGCACTTACATTTCTCATTACAGTAATTACAATTCATGTCAGATTCTTCCACTTATCAAAAGTGGAATAGTGGAATTTTGAAAATACCATGCCGACATTTTGATAGACCAATGTAAATGCATTACTAAAAGCGTCCGGCAATGCGTCACTCTTTTGGTCCTTCAAGGCTGTGACAACAGCGTCCATTGCCAGAGCCATTTCACTGTAACCGGGATAAAATGAGTTGTCAATTGCCTGCATATAGTGTCCCCATATCAGCAGGTCGTCCAACTGCCGGAAAATGTTTTTAAGGGATTGGTGCGGCAGGAGCTGGATGAAGGCGTTCATAAGCAGCTGAAAAGACAATGGCGTGATTCTGTTATCCAGTGCTGTGCGAAGCCTGCTTTCCATGGAATGGCCCAGGTGATCCGGAATAAAGGAAATTGAGGAAGCGCAGCTGTGTGCCGTGATAGCTACGATTTGAAGCGCATCCAGGAAAAATGATAACCGCTCTTGTATCACCGGATCCGCCAGATTGAGTTCACTTATAAACGAAGTATCTCCTTCTGGCGTAATTACACTGCCCTTTTTATCGAATGTCTGTGCAATCCCCAGAGAATTGAGCAGGTTAACCGCCCGTCTTGCAGTATTTTTTGTTATGCCGTATTCCTCCATCAGCTTTGGAATGGAGGGTAAATATTGTTCGTTGTCAAACTCCCCGGCAATAATCCGGCGTACAAGGGTCATGGCCAGCCGGGCATACAGCTCGGAATGTCCCTTGATTCTGAACCAACGGATATCCCCATTTTTCTTTGATGTGTTTCCGGTATATTTGCCTAAGGCATACAAGTAATTGTCGACCCTTACTTCGGAATCGCAATACAATTTTGAAGCTCCGGCCCAAAAATCATCAAACTGTCTGTGCTCAATCTGATATATGGCTTTGCTGAACCATGTTAGTGTTCTCTCGACAGTTGTAGCAAAAGGATTATCTATGCCAGGATAAGCAATATATGGGACATGAAGATAATTTTCACTGTCCAACTCCAGATCAATGATTAACTGGTTTTTTAGTGGACGGAGTAAGGCTGTAAAAAAGTCATTGGCCAGTTGATAGTGATCCGGCAGCTCCATCTGTTCCGATATATGATTTAAAATTTTATGAAGCGAACACAAATCTGACTCATTACACCGTTTGGCACCTTCACGATAAAGGACCGGCATCAGTAATCCCAACCCCTTATATGCGTCAGCAATTTCCTCCCGGCTCTGGACCAGAAATCCGGCATGGGCTTCCTGGGATGTGCGGTAAGTCACCACAGACGGGAGTCCCTGTGCTGTGTGGATATACCCTTCTTCGGCGAGCATTTTCATCACTTTGCGGACCGTAGTAATCCCCGCATTGTATCGCTGGCAGATTTCCTTCTGAGAAGGAAACTCCTGCCCATAAATAAAAGTGCCGTTAAATATCTGCATGGTAATTGTCTGATATAGATACTGATATAATTGTTGATTCCGCCCCACTGGTTTGGTCTCCTTTCATGGAAACGTTCTCTTTAATTAATATGCGGAGAAAAATGCAAAGTTTTTTGATAGTGCTTTAAAAATTAATTTCATTATATCAGCTCTTTCATCTCTCTTCAACTTGATTTCCTAAGGTTCCTGTGCTAAACTTTGCTTATAGTTAAAAGGACAAAGAATTGTTTTGCTTTATAATTCTGAATTATTGCTGCATTCTGAGGGGAATTGAAAATGAACATACGGAATTCCATGTATCGGCTGGTTATCGCTTTAATAGTTGTTCCTTTTTTAATATTCAGTTTGCTGCTTACATTTACATATAATGCCAGATTTAAAAAAGTAGTCCAGGAAAGTCTTGAAGCTGTGGCAAATGCACAGCTTGCTGAAATGGGCGATTTTTGTGAGCAGCAAAGAAACAATCTGAATATTTTGGGCAGTATGGATGTTTCGCAGGCCGCCCTGCGCAGGGAATTGAATCAGGATATGCTTCAATATCTCAATAATATTTTTTATTCCCGTGTACAGGCCACCCAATATTTGAAGAGCATCATGCTGGTAGACACCAATAACCATATGATTGCCTCCAGCAATGAAAGTTTGGCGGTTCATGCTGATCCGGGATTGGATGAACTGATTGAGCGGATGAATGGCAATTCTTTTTACATTACTAATTCCTTAAGCTATCAGCAGAATGGCAGGAACGTGCAGTCAGTCATAGCAATTGCGGAAATAACGGATCATGGCAAGGTCTTAGGCTATGCCCTGTCCGAAATCAGTCTGGACTTTTACGATAATATTCGTAAGCAGGCAAAGCTCTGGAATGAATCCACCTTCTATCTTTTAGATGGAAACCAGAACATTATCAGCGCCGGTACACAGGATGATAAACGTGAAAGTTTCGTCACGTCTAACGCAGAGCGGAAGGATTACCAGGAAAAATATAACGCTATTGACTTCGACGCACATCCAGAGGGGAGTTTTACTTACCAGGTCGGCGGAAACAACTACATCACTTATTATTCCAATGTAGAGTATACAGACTGGCATGTGCTGCTGTCAGTGAATATGGATCGTTTCCTGAGCCGGGGGCAGATTTCATTCCTTTTGTTTGGTTTCCTTGTACTACTGTGCACCGTATTGACGGTGCTGCTGGGGCGGTTTGTATCCAGGCGTATTGTGCAGCCCATCCATCACATCTCTGATACACTGAATGGGATTCAGCAGGATCAGGATTATTCCCTCCGCATAGAGACTGTCAGGAAAGATGAGTTGGGCACGTTGTCGGAAGAAATCAACAATCTACTCTCTTTTATCGAAACAGAAAATGTATATAAAGCCAAACGGGAACAGCTGCTGCAGGAAATGGCACAAAAGGACGCGTTGACCCAGGTTTATAATACTGAAAATATTCGGAGGTACCTTTCAGAGGCAATCGTCCGTCACCAATCAGATGGTATGCCTATGGCCGTTCTGTTTGTGGATGTGGACAACTTCAAAGCTTTTAATACAGACTATGGTCACAATGTGGGAGACCAGGCGCTGCTGTTTATTGCGTGCCTGCTTGTACGGGAAACAGGAGGGATTGTCGGACGGGTGGGCGGCGATGAGTTTCTGGCTATCATAGAGGAGCAGGAGAGGCTGGCGGCCTTAGAATCCTGCCTGGGCTGGGTCAATGATTCTGACCACAGCCGCTTCATTCTTCGTGGAAGCGGTAAAAGCCTGCTGGTGGCCTGCTCAATCGGCGCTGTTGTTGTGGACTTTAAGAAGACCTATGGGAAAGGTGTAACAGCAGAACAGTTAATGGGGATAGCGGATACGGCCATGTACGAAGCAAAAAACAATGGTAAATGCGGGTATGTGATTAAACGCTATCCGTTACAATCAGAAAAAATAGGATTATAGATATTCATGTATGAATTTTATAATAAAGTAAGAAAATTGTTCAGAGAAGGTGATTAAGCGGACAGAATAGGATATTCAGGGTAGGTAGAAAAAATATACGAAGGAGAATAAGTATGGAAGGAAGAAAAAGGTCCAGGGCATTTAAAACGGTTTATAGTGTCCAGAAACGACTTCTGGCGTTTGCGCTTGCAGCGGCCATGATCCTCACCAATGTTGGTATGGATCTGAATACAGCCTATGCAGCCTCTTCGTCAGACCCCATCACCTTTGAGATGAGCGGTTCGCAGCTTGTGGATGCTATTGATGAGGCCATTGCCGATGGCAATGAAGTGATGGCAGAAGATTTGGACTTCACCAATGGAAAAATTGCTGAGTTTGAGAAACTGTTCTTTGGTGAGGGCATGATATATGAAGCGTTCCCGGAGGTAGAAGGCGGGAGCATGGACGCGGAACTGCGCGTGTTTGTACGGCTGCCGGAAGATGCAGATGATATGTATATGGTAACAGGCGATGAGGAGGTTATCTTCTTATATATAAATAACGGGGAAGATACCATCAGCTGCACCACCGAAATCACGAGAATGGATGATGGTGTGGAAAAGGTTAAGAAAACCAAGCGTGTTACCGTAAAGAGTTATGAGGCGGCATATGGGGATGAGGAAGTAAACCTGATTTCAAAGCCGGCAGAGGGAACCACAGCACCGGAGGAGACACAGACCCCGGCAACCGGTGAAACCCCGCCACCGACTGGGAGCCAGGCTGAGACCACAGTTCCGGACGGGACGGACGAGACAGCAGCACCACCGGCCGAAACCGATGCAGCCACAGATACACCTGAGGAAAGCGCAGCAGCATCAAGCGAAGGGGAGACAGCAGCACCTGAGGAAAGCCGGACAGAGGCTGAAACAGAAAAAACCGTCACTGAAGCAGCTGAGGAAAAAACTCAGGAAGCAGATGAGCCGGAAGGAACAGAAGCGCCAGAGCCGGAAGTACCGGAAAAGTCAGATCCGGTGGCAGCCATCATCCGTCATTTTGCTCCTGTAGTTGCAGAGAGGGAGAATGGCGAAGCTGTTGACGCTGATGAGGCCAGGGAAGAGGCTTCTGAGAAGAAAGAGACTTCTGAGAAAAAAGAGGCCCCTGAGAAGAAAGAAACAGATGTCCCTAAGGAAACAGAGGACTCTTTTAAAGATAAGGCTGATGCGGTAGACGATAACAAGGTTTTGGATCAGGAAGAAACGGCGGAGGCTCCTGGGACGAAAGAAAGTCCTGAAGAAACCACAGAAGCAGTTACAGAAGGAACCACTACAGCAGCTGACAGCGAGAAAACTGTGCCGGGTACAGAAGACGATACAGATGCGGCCACAGCAGAAAACGCAACCAGTGCTGAAGACAGCAGTGAGAGCACAGGTAAAAAACCTTCTAAGCCCGTGACAGTGCCGGATACGGCAACATCATCAGATGCCAAGGAGACAACAGAGGCTTCCAAGGCTGAGGATAATGTTTCCAAGGCTGGTACCTCCGATTTGGTTGGTATGGGATATTGCTCTACGGCCAAGGTTTATACAACCACATTAAATCAGTTAAAGGCGCTAGAAGATTTTGACGGATATAAAGTATCCTACGCATTTTATCCTGAGGCCAGTGGCCGCATTGTTGAAGGAGCGCGTGGAGTTGAGGAAGGTGATGACTTAACATTTGGCGTTAAGAATCAGATTGGTTATGGGGTTGAGAGCGTAACAGCCAATAACGAAATACTTGAAGCGGATTCCATGACAGATAACGATGATGGGTCCCAGACCGCATGGTATACTGTTCCGGAGGTTTATGAGGAGCAGGAGGTTGAAGTTTATATGACGGAGACCGGCGAACATCCAGCCGTGGAACTGCCGCCTATTATAATGGAGGATGGGGTGACCATCCATATCAGTGCAAAAGAAGGGGTCCTTCCGGCAGGCGTAACTGCGGTTGCCAGCATTGTGCCTGGAATTGAAGATACTGTTAAGGAAAGCATGAAGTCAGAGGCGGCGTCAAGCGGAGAGACCAAAGAAGTTGTATCTGCATTTTCCTATAATATTGACCTTATGTTAGGTGATGACAAGCTGGATGACGGGATATGGAGCGGGTCCGTTGAAGTCACCTTTACCGGTGAACCAATCGCGAGGGAGAGCAGGAAGGCGGACTCTGTTGAAATCGTATACATAGCGACCACAAAAGAGGATGAGGCGCAGGCAGACATTCAATCTGATGATATCTTATATATAGAGTCAATGGAAGATACCCCTGTACAGGGTGAAGAGAGCATCAATGAGGTATCGTTTGAAGCAAGTCATTTCTCTGTATACAGTGTGACCTTCGTTCAGAATGGGAATTCTCTGGGAACCATTAAAATAGAGTTTTACGATTTGGATGGAAAACTGATAGACACAGAGGAAAATAAATCTTATACGCTACCGGAGGGTGCTGGTTCTGTACCGGTTGAGGAAATAGCATTGGGCCTGATGAAGGATGATCCGAATTTAGAAGGCCTTACGTTTAACAGCGCAGCCATGTTCCTGGACAATAAGGATCAGCCAATCACCGGGTTAGGTTCCGATAATGGCCAGCTATACGGTACGCTTTATAAAGAAGGTGAACGTTATTATATCCCGGAGGAAAATCAGCCGGCAATCAAGTTCTATCTGGGGGAAGGAATCATACTGGCGTTTGATGCGGGTGGAGGGACATTTGCAGACGGAAGTACTGAAAAGACAATAACACTTCCGGTAAAAGCATGGTCAGGCGATCCGAATACCTGGCCGGAAGGGGTAACTGCTAATCCCCAAACCTGGCCGGGTTATCCCTTTAGTATGGGGGGATTTACCAGCCCGCAAGCGACAATCCCTAAGGATAAAATGCCTGATAATCCGCACATAGAAGGTGGGGAATTTATTGGCTGGGTATTCTGTGGGGTCATAGTGGATGAAAATACCAGCTTATATGGAACCAATAGGGGGGTATATACAGATATTGTAAACAGGCTGTATCCCCTCTATGGGGTATCCGAAAAGGGAAATAAGCAGCTACCGGATCAGGAGCAGGATGTACCAGATGAAGATGGTTTAATGCCTGGTACCGTAAAAGCGGAAAAAACAGCTTCCTGGGTTAATTATAATGAAAGAATTGGCCGCATTGATTTTAATGTAAAGGGAAAAGCAAAAAAACAGGGGGCCGATGTAGTCATTGTATTGGACAAATCCGGAAGTATGAGCGCAAGTGTATCGCCTGGCAGCAGCCGCCAGGATGAAAGGATGATACCGGCAAAGGAGGCGTGTATTGAATTAATCAATTCACTGTTAGGTGACCCAGGCGATAATAACAGGGTTGCTGTCGTGCCATTTTCTTCACGGGCTGTAAAAAGCACGCATACAGATGACAGCATACCGTTCCAGATAAGCGCAACAGCAGATGTACTGACAACGGCGGTTAATGTGACAGGCGCTTATGGCGAGACTGCTTATGCTGACGGATTACAAAAAGCACGTGAATTCATTAATGAAAGAAATGAGGATGGGACAGGCGGCAGGCCGGCATACATTATTTTCATTTCTGATGGAAAGGCAACTGATGGCAATAATAGCGATACAATTGCCACGCAATTAAAAAAACAGGGTGTAACCATCTATTCAGTAGGCATACAGATGGGCAAAGGCGCCGATGAAGCATTAAAAAAATTAAGCGGCGATTCCAACCCTAAGAACCAATATTACCAGAATGTTGAGGAAATGAGCGACCTGTATCCGGTCCTGGAGAAGATGGCCGGTAATATAAAGATAGCGGGAACAGAAGGCGTAATCCATGATGTCATATCACCGTATTACGATTATTATACGGATAGCAGCCATATTTCATCAGGCGGAGTTTCCGTAAACGGAAAGAATGTGACAATCAATGTAGGCAATATCATCGAGATGGGTTCCACCTACTCAGTTTATGTAAAATTAAAGGATGCGTATAAGAACACAAAGGAAATTTATAAAACAAATGACACGGTAAAACTGGATTATATCGATGTAAATGATAATCCGGCCAGTAAATCAAAGGAGGAGATAGGTGACCCGGCGTTAAATGTGGATTGCGGAAGTATCAAAATACTATATTACCTGTCGGATGAGGAAGGAAACTATCTGGGTAAGAATGCTGACGGGAGTTTTACCAAGGTTCCTGAAAAAGATAAGGGATTCGCATTAGTCAGCGAGGCATATTTTAAGGAAAATGGGAGCGGGAAGTTGGATATCCGGACAGATGGTTCAACCTATTCAGTCATTCCGGAAGTACCATCCGGATATACACTATATTCGGGTGAACCGTCATCCCGGTCTGTTACTTTGACCCTGGATGATACCAGTAAGACGGTTGAGTTTAAAGTCTGCATACCAAAGGAGTCTGCTGTCAGCTACAGGGTGGAAGGCCCTCAGCCGGAACACTATGAGCCGGCTTTGCCGCCCGCTCATAATGAAAAAAAGGGAAGTATCGTAACCATAGCAGATGGATTGACATCCCGGGATACCAAGGATGAAAATGGCCTGGTTGGGGTATGGACCTTTAATGGATGGGAATCAGACCAGGTATCTGCAACAGGGAGGACATTCACGATGCCGGGGAATGACGTTGAATTTGTCGGCACATGGAAGTTCACAGCGAATACCCGTACAGTGGAGTATCGGATTATCGGAGAGGGACCGGAGACATTCAGCCCCGGGGTACCGCCAAAGGCCAGCTACAGTGAAGGTGCGGTGGCAGACTTAGCGGAGGGACTGACCAGCTCCATTGTAACCCATAACGGACTGTCGGGTCGGTGGAAATTCAGCGGCTGGACATCAGAACAGGTAACCCCGACGGACGGGAAATACATAGTCCCGGATCAGGATGTCCTCTTTACAGGCAGATGGACGTTTGAGGTAAACAAATATACAGTGAGCTACAGCATCACTGGTGACGGACCGGACACCTCCGGTTATGAAATGCCGGAAAGCATGGACCATGAACATGGCAGCAGGGTGACTGTGGCGGATGGTTTTGCGGACCAGAGCGGTACCAATGAAGACGGCTGGATAGGAAACTGGGTGTTTGAGGGATGGAAGTCGGACCAGGTTACCCCTGAAAACGGAACCTTCACAATGCCAGGGACCAGTGTCGCGTTTACCGGGAGCTGGAGATTTGAAGCGAATGAATATAAGGTAAGCTATAAAGTAGAGGGGGAGGCCCCATCCGGTTTTGAACCCACAATACCGGGAACTGAAGACAGGGCACAGGGAAGCCTGGTAACAGTAGGGGACCGGCTGGAAGCAACTGTCCAACGGAATAAGGAAGGCCAGTTAGGGACATGGAGCTTCCAAGGCTGGAGAAGCAAGGATGTGGACCATTCGGGAGGAAGCTTCCGGATGCCTGGGAATGACGTGGAGTTCACAGGAAGCTGGATATTCACAGCAAGGACATATGATGTAAGCTATATAGTGGAATCTACAGAAAACCCGGCAGCATTCAGTGCAGTGCCGGCCACCAGAAGCTGGGAAAATGGAAAAAAGGTCCCGGTACAGGAAGGACTGACAACCAAAGAGACGACAAAGGATGGCCTGATAGGGGTCTGGACCTTTGACGGCTGGAGGATTGATGGAGTACCAGTAACGGACCGCATGTTCACCATGCCGGAACAGGATGTGACCTTTACGGGAAGCTGGAGCTTTAAACCAAATGAGCGCCAGGTAAGATACGAAGTGACAGGAGACGCACCAAAAACCTTCAGCCCGGAGATACCAGGGGATACAATTTACGCAGAAGGAAGCCAGGTAAAGGTGGCTGCGGACCTGGAAAGCGCGGACAGGACAGACGGAAACGGATTAGTGGGAAGCTGGAAGTTTAGCGGCTGGAAATCAGCCCAGGTGGAGCCGGAATCCGGAACCTTTACCGTACCCGGTCAGGACGTGGTGTTTACCGGAAGCTGGGCCTTTGCAGCAAATGAGCGCCAGGTAAAATACGAAGTGACAGGAGACGCACCGGAAACCTTCAGTCCGGGGATACCGGTGATTACAACCCATGCAGAAGGAAGCCGTGTAACAGTGGCGCCGGAGCTTAAGACCACAGACCACACAAATAAAGAGGGATTGGTAGGCAACTGGACCTTCAGTGGCTGGACATCAAGCCAGGTAGAACTTGAAGAGGGAAGATTTACTGTGCCACAGGAGAATGTAGTGTTTACCGGAAGCTGGAGCTTTGTGGCAAATGATCGGAAGGTAAGATATGAAGTGGTTGGAGATGCACCGGAAACCTTCAGCCCGGAGATACCTGGGGATACCGTCTATGCAGAAGGAAGCCACATCAGCATGGCGGAAAATCTGGGGACCACGGTGCACACAGATAAGGACGGACTGGTAGGAAACTGGACCTTCAGCGGCTGGATCTCAGACCAGGTAGAGCCGGAAGAGGGAAGCTTCACCGTACCGGGCCAGGATGTGGTGTTTACCGGAAGCTGGAGCTTTGTAGCAAATGAGCGCCATGTTAAATATGAAGTGACAGGAGATGCACCGGAAACCTTCAGCCCGCAGATACCTGGGGATACTGTCTATGCAGAAGGAAGCCACATCAGCGTGGCAGAGAATCTGGGAACCACGGTGAACGCAGATAAGGATGGACTGGTAGGAAACTGGACCTTCAGCGGCTGGACCTCAGACCAGGTAGAGCCGGAAGAGGGAAGCTTCACCGTACCGGGCCAGGATGTAGTATTTACCGGAAAATGGACTTTTACAGCAAATGAGCGTCAGGTGAGATATGAAGTGACCGGAGAGACACCGGAAACCTTCAGCCCAATGATACCAGGGAATAAAACCTATGCAGAAGGAAGCCGCATCAGTGTGGCAGGGAATCTGGAAACCTCAGTGCACACAGATAAGGACGAGTTAGTAGGAAACTGGACCTTCAATGGCTGGAGCTCAAGCCAGGTAGTACTGCAAGAGGGAAGCTTCACCGTACCGGAACAGGATGTAGTGTTTACCGGAAGCTGGACCTTTGTGACAAATGAGCGGAAGGTAATATATGATGTGGTTGGAGATGCACCAGAAACTTTTAACCCGAAGATACCAGATAGTTCAAGCTATGCAGAAGGAAGCCGCTTAAACGTGGCGGCGGATCTTGAAAGCACGGACACGACAGACGGAAACGGATTAGTAGGAAGCTGGAGGTTCAGCGGCTGGAAATCAGACCAGGTGGAAACGGAATCTGGAAGTTTCACTGTACCGGGCCAGGACGTAGTATTTACCGGAAAATGGACTTTTACAGCAAATGAGCACCAGGTAAGATATGAAGTGACCGGAGATACACCGAAAACCTTCACCCCAGGGATACCGGGAAATATGACCTATGCAGAAGGAAGCCGCATCAACGTGGCAGAGGCCCTGAAAACTACAGAAGGGACAGACGGAACCGGACTGGCAGGTGGATGGCAGTTCAATGGTTGGGTAACATCCCAGGTCAATCTGGAGGAGGGAAGTTTTACCGTACCAGATCAGGATGTAGTATTTACTGGAAGCTGGACCTTTGTACCAAATATGTTTGCGGTAAATTATACTGTGAATGGTGAAACACCAATCTCCTTCTCACCGGCAATACCTGATACTAAGCTTAGTGCAGAGGGCAGTCCGGTGGATATTGCAGATGTATTGACAACAAAGGATACCACAAATGCCCAGGGTCTGATTGGTAAGTGGATATTCAGCGGTTGGGGTTCAGAACAGGTGGTTCCTGTTAATGGCAGATTCGCGATGCCTGGTAACAGCGTGACCTTTACCGGAAGCTGGACATTTAAACCCAATGAATATTCAGTGAGTTACTCCGTGACTGGAGAGGCACCGTCTGCCTTTAAACCATCCATACCAGTGTCTGAACTCATGGCGGAGGGCAGTAAAGTAACGATGGCTGGAGGACTGGCGTCAACGATAGATAGAAATGCAGCCGGACAACAGGGAAGCTGGAACTTTGATGGTTGGGGCTCTTCAGATGTCACCTTATCAGATGGAAGCTTCATAATGCCTGGAAAAAATGTGGTTTTTGTAGGAAGCTGGACATTTACACCGAATAACAATTCCAGCGGAGGAAGCGGAGGTGGAAGTTCCAGTGGAGGCGGAAGCGGAAACAGGTATACACCACCATCTGGTGGACCGGGAGTAACTTCCGACGCATTAACAACTATTAATCCGGAAGATGTTCCATTGGCACAGCTTCCAGGTGTACCTGTTAATTTAGCAATGATTGATGATGGGGAGATACCGTTATCCGGTTTGCCAAAGACTGGGGATAGTTTTTCAAAGTCTACGTTTACCATGATAATGGCCAGTGTCCTTTTGGTATTGGCATCAATCAATAAGAAACGAAAAGAGAATTCATGATGAATTCATGAAAAATAAGGCTTAAATAAAAAGATGTATTGTGGCCTATGGTGATTTTCTGCCATAGGCCATCACGGTGAAGCAGTGCGGGCCTTGTTGGGATAATCGCACTGCTTTGTCATTAGCTGCCTGGGAAAGTATCATATGGTTTTAACATTTGGGGGAGAAAAAATGCAGGATAAGCAGTATGTGGATATGGAAAAAATTTATGCTTCGCAGAACAGCAGAATCTTCCGTGGATGGGAATGTGGTACGGGGCAACAGGTAATCTTAAAAACCGGCGGTCAGGACACAATGACTCCTGAATCGGCTGAAAGATTAAGGCGTGAATACAGTATGATGCAGATGGTTGATAGTCCCCATGTTGTAAAAGCCCTTGGAGAGATAACACTGGACGGACGCTATTATCTGAAAGAACAAGACTGTCCGGGAATTTTGCTGAGGCAGCTGATTACGCATGGCGGCATGGAATGGGCGGATTTCTATCTGATAGCAGGACAGATGATAGAGGGACTCAGCGCCCTGCATGAGGCGGGTATCATACATAAGGATATTAACCCGTCAAACGTGATTTACGATGCAGAGTCGGGCCATGTGATACTGCTGGATCTGGGGATATCCACCGTTTTTTCTTATGAAAAGACAGAGGTAATCAAGCCTGATAATATAGAAGGCACCCTACGCTATCTGGCGCCGGAACAGACAGGCCGGATTAATACTGCCCTTGACTACCGTGCTGATTTTTATTCCCTTGGTATTACTTTCTATGAGATGGTGACCGGACATTGCCCATTTGAAGCGGAGACACCTACAGAAATGGTGTTTTCCCATATTGCAAAAACACCTCCTGATATTCTTGCACAGCGTCTGGACACACCGCCCATGCTTGTGGAGATTATCAATAAGCTTCTTTCTAAGATGGCGAAGGACCGCTATTTTAGCTGTGAGGGGCTTCTTTATGATATAAAACGAAGTGTCAGTGAGAAAAAATTTGTACTGGGCGAGAGGGATTTCAGCCGGCGTTTTGAATTTCCGCAGCAGCTCTATGGGCGTGAAAGTGAAACCGCCCAACTGAACAGTGACCTTAAGGAGGTTATGGGCGGCGCAAAAATCCTTGTTTCCATAAGCGGATATTCCGGTATTGGCAAGACCTCGCTGGTGAACGGAATCCAGGAGGAGGTCCTGCTGGCCGGTGGATTATATCTTTATGGTAAATTTGACCAGTACCACAGGAATGTGCCATATTATGGCTTTTTCCAGGCAATCAAACAGTTTTGCAATATGGTTTTTTTAGAGCCGGAGGAGCAAATCAGAAGATGGAAGGAAGGGCTTTCAGAAATTCTGGGCAGTGATACGGGGCTTCTGACCAGCAAGATAGCTGAACTATCTCTGTTGACCGGCAGCCAGCCAGTCCCTGGGGATTTCACGCCCCTTGAGGAACGGGTGCGTTTTAAGTCTGTTTTGGGAAAGCTTCTGTCGTTTCTGGCGGCACCCGGGCATCCGCTGATTATAGTTCTGGATGATGTACATCTGGCTGATATGGGTTCCATGGAGATGCTGGAGGAAATCATCAGGAATGATGAAATAGGCCATCTGATGTTGGTTATCTGTTACCGGGACAACGAAGTAAATGAAGCGCATCCGCTTATACACAGTCTAAATAAAATAATCCGAAGAAAAGGGAGAGTCACCCAGCTCAAATTAAAGGGGCTGAATATGGAAAGTGCAGCTCAGATGATAGGCGACATATTAAAGACCAGCCACGAGGAGGTCTCATACCTGACGGATATCATTTACAGGAAAACCAAGGGCAATCCATTTTACATCAAACAGTTCCTGCGTCTGTGCAGCTTAAAGGGATATATAACGCTGGATGTGGAATCGGGGAAATTTCGCTGGGATACAGAGAAGATACAAAATTGCCCGGCGCAGGAAAATGTCGTGGACTTTCTGCTGAACAATCTTGAACAGATCCCCAAAGAGACACTTCCGCTTCTTTCCGCGGGCGCCTGTATTGGACAGAACTTTGCGGTGAATGACGTATCATTTCTCTGCCGCCTGCCGGAGGGCGAAGTTGTTAAAAGATTCGTTGTGGCCGTAGATTTGGAAATACTGGTTCCCATAGAGAAGAATCCGGATACGGGCCGCCAGTCCCGGTTTCAGTTTTCCCATGACAGGTTCCAGGAAGCGTTCTATAAGCTTATGCCTCAAAAGGAGAGGTCCGGTATCCATTATCAGCTGGGAAAACGTTATGAGCAGAGGGCGCTTGCGGAAGATGATATGGAAGAGCGGCTGTTCGGGATAGCGGACCACTATGCGAAAGGGCTTGGGGAAACGCCGGGAGAGGATGAGAAACCTCACATTCAGAAGATGCTGCTAAGGGCGGCAAAACGGTGCGGGCTGGTATCTGCTTTTGACACGGCGGCCCGCTATCTGGAGCTTCTGCTTTCACAGCCGGAGATTCAGGGTGATAAGAGCCGTTATTTTCTCATACAGGTTTACAAGGAATACCATGCAGTATTGTGCAGCATGGTGAACGTGAAGGAATGTGACCGTATATATAGAGTACTTTGCGGCATGGTGAAAAATCCTGAGGAACTGGCAGACAGCTGCTGCCTGCATATCACAAGCCTCTCAAACAGGGGACAGTATCAGAATGCATTTGAACTTGGAATTGGCCTGTTGGACCAGCTTGGGGTACCTTTTACCGGGGAGGACATGGAACAGACCCTGAAGCGTGAGACGGAGTTGTTTTATCAGGAGCTTGAAGCCCTTGGTGAAAATAATATTTTGAGTAAGGAGGAAGCGGAAGAGCCCAGGGAGTTTGTAATCAGCAAGCTGCTGAACCGCCTGTGTGCGCCGGGACTGTTTTTTAATCCGCGCTATTCCTTCTGGACCATATTGACGGCTGCAAGACGGATTTTCCATTATGGCTATACCCCATACGGACTACAGATGTATTCCAATCTGATGGTTCCTCTGGCAGAACTGTGCGGGGACTACAGGACCTCTTATATAGCAGGGAAAACCGCGATGCTGCTGGCGGAAAAGCATCAATACAGAGAGGTGATCCACAGCATCTATCATCTCTTCGCCCTTCATACATGCCATTGGTTTGAGGATATCGCCAATGTGATTCCCTATGCAAGGGAATCCATCAAAGGGAACACCCTGATGGGGGAGTTTGAATATGCCTGTTACGGATACTTTACCGCCATGACCGCGCTTATGGAAACCTCCTCCCATGTAGATGAGCTTTGGAGTGAGGTGGGTCCCGCCATCAGCTTTGCTGAAAAAACAGGGAATAACCATTCGCTAGGCACATTTTACAGTTTCCGGCAGTTCTGCCGGAGCGTGCGCGGGGAGCTGGGACAGGAAGGCAGTTTCGATGGAGAGGGGTTCTCCGAACCGGAGCATGCCAAACAGTTTGCTGATAATCATATGGCAATGTGTTATTTTTATGTGCTGCGGGCCTTGACTGCAGTTATTTACAGGGATTATGGGACGGCCTACAAAATTTGCTGTTACAGCGCGCCGCTTATGCCTTATATTACCGGTTTCTATCCAGTTGCATTACATAATTTTTTGTATTCATTGTCAATCTGCAAGGTTTTGTCCTCAGGGGAATATTGCGAAGGACCACAGAAAAGGCTGGAATTAGCAGAGATCCTGAATGGTAACCAGATGTGGCTGGAAAACCGTAAAAATGATGCCTTCGGTAACTTTGGCCATTTTTATCTGACCATCCAGGCAGAGAGGAAGGTTGCGGAGGGATTGCTGGCAGAAGCTCTGCCTCTTTATGAGGATGCCCTGAAGAATGTGAAAAAGCATGCAGGCAATCTTCATCACGCTATCATAAGTGACCTGATTGCCCTGCGCTATGAGGAACTGGGAATCAGGACCGTGGCAGAGTATTACCTGCGCAGAACCTATCATCTTTACGCCAGATGGGGGGCGGAGGGTAAGTGTGACCTAATGAAACGCCAGTATCCGGAGCTGATCAGGCAGCCGGAGTATGATGAACCGGAACAGTACAACCAGTCAGAAAGTACCCTTTATACGACTACAGCCCTGGATATGAAATCTGTATTAAAGGCTTCCATGGCTATCTCGGAGGAATTACAGCTGGATGGAATTCTGGAAAAGTTGATTTACGTCCTTCTGGAATGCGCCGGCGCGCAGAATATATACTATCTGAATAAGACGGATGGGCAGTATGAAATAGAAGCGGAGGGGCATACGGGATTGAAGGACACATGCATCCTTTCCAGGCGGGTTGCCGATACAGGGGATATTCCGTTCAGCATTGTAACGTTTGTGGAAAGAACATCAGAAACCGTTATTCTGGACGATGCGGCGGCCTCCAGGATTTATGGAAAGGATTCCCATATCAAAGAAAATAACTGCAAATCTGTCCTTTGTATGCCAATCATTGGCAAAGGAGAGCTGAAAGGGATTCTGTATCTGGAAAACAACCTGACTGCCGGAGTGTTTGACCAGCACAGAAAGGATAATCTGATTCCGATTGCAGCCCAGCTGGCCATTTCACTGGAGAACGCTTATCTGTATGAACATCTGCGGTTTCTGGTGGATGAGCGGACGAAAGCGCTTAAAGAGGAAATCCAGGTGCGTAAAGAGGCGGAAGCAAAACTTGCGCAGATGGCAAATCACGACCCTTTGACAGGTCTGCCTAACCGCCGGCTGTTCCATGAGATTCTGTCCGGAGCGCTTTTCCATGCGGGCAGGAACAAAACCATGGTTGCCGTCCTTTTTGTGGATTTAGACGGATTTAAAGAAATTAATGATACCTATGGGCATGAAACAGGTGACATTGTATTAACAGCGGTTGCCGGACGTCTGTGCAGTTCGGTACGAAAAAGTGACACGGTATCACGAATGGGCGGAGATGAGTTTGTACTGATTCTGGATGGGATTAAAGGTGAATCGGAAATCAATCAGGTTTGTGACCGGATTCTGCGTAAAACCAGGGAACCGCTGCAGACATCATCGGGAATCAGCTTGAAGATAACAGTAAGCATTGGAATCAGTATCTACCCAAAGGACGGTCTTGAGGTGGAGACGCTGGTTACATGTGCGGACAACGCAATGTACCGGGTTAAGAAGAGTCACAAAAACTACTATTCCTTTGCATAAATACATGGAACCGTCTGATAAGTCCGGAATAAAGGATATAATAAAATACTGATTGAATCAAGGGAGCTGGGCCTATGAAAACAGTAAAAACGTTTATGACCTTATTTTTACAGGTTCTGTTCTGTGGGGATTTCCTGGAAGACTTAAATTCCTATTTCTCAGAAGATGTATGCGTCATCTGCATCACAAAAGGGAAAAAAAGTATTGGGCGGGAAGACACTCTGCATACGCTCTGGCCGGAGGAGAGGATCCCGTTCCTCCGGTGCGACATTGTTGATTTCTCTATCACGGAACCTGTAAAGAACGTTTATTGCACGGTCAGCGACTGTGTCCTGCCACACAGGGATTCCCGTGGTTCCTGTGCCCTGCGTGTCAGTTCGGTGGTTATTGGGACAGCCGGTCAATACTCCATCGTGCAAATACAAATATCCCCATTGAGTGGAAACGGAGAAATGGAGGGCGGTGGAGAGCCGGACGCAGATTCCCTGCGCGATGATATTGATTTATACCGGAGACAGCTTGACGCTGCAATCCAGCATTGCGGTATGAGCCTGTGGGATTTCGACATAAAAAAGCGCTGCATTTATCAGCGGAATAATTGCATTGAAATGCATGGGCTGGCCAGCATGATTGAAAATGTCCCGGATTCCCTGATCCAATCGGGATATGTGCATCCTACCAGCGCTGAGGCGTTTTTGGAGATGTACCGTCTGCTCATGTCCGGGGAGCCTAAAGCAGAGGGCATCTTCCGGGTCAGGAATGCGGAGCAGACAGGGTACTGGTGGGAAAAAATCACCTACTTAACGGAGTATAATACCAGCCACAGACCGGTCAAGGCCATTGGATTTTCCACTGATATCACGGAGCATGTACTTGTTCAAAAGGAGCTGCAGCGGATGAACCTGCAAAAAGAGCTTCTAACCCAGAAAACCCTGCTGAATATGGTGATTGATTTCACATCCGGTCGTGTGCTGGACCTTGATGCGAGCCGGCTGGATCCGGTTTCACCGGATGAGACTAACAGTTATGATGATTTTCTATTATTGCTGTACCGGCATACGGTGGACGCCAGGCAGCGCGGAAGGATTGAATGGATGCTGGACCAGGTGAATCTGCAAAGACGTTATGAGGAGGGGGAGGAAAACACATGCTTTGATTTCCTCTGCAGCCGTCCGGGGCAGGAGCCTGTATGGGCTCAGTTTGTGCTGCATGTAAAGCGGAACCAGGAGAATGACCATCTCATTGGCAAGGGGTATGTGGAAAATATCCACGAGCGGAAACAGGCGGAGATGGATCTTAAAAGCCATGCGGAAATGGATGGGCTTACGCAGGTTTATAACCGTGAGACGTTCCGCATGCTGACAGATAACGCGCTTTCCGCGCGCAGCGGAAGCCGTCTGATTATTTTCGGGATTCTGGATGTGGATAATTTCAAATCAATCAACGATGAATTTGGCCACGCCATTGGTGATGCCGCGCTTCAGAAAGTTGCGAAGGCGCTGAAGAGTGTTTTCCGCCAGGAAGATTTTGTGGGCAGGCTTGGGGGCGATGAATTCATGTTCGCTTTATCGGAGTTTGCGGAGATTACTGTCCTGAAGCGGAAGCTGAACCAGCTGTTCAGGCGCCTACACGCCTCGGACAGTCTTGTCACAGTCCCGCTTTATGTCTCCATTGGGATTGCCGTGGCGCCCTGGGACGGCGACTCCTTCGACAGCCTGTACCAAAAAGCTGATATAGCCCTCTACCGGGCAAAAAACGCCGGCAAGAATGACTGGTGCATTTACCAGGGAACCATGGAAGAAATCAGCCATTATTCAGAGAAAGAGGTGAAAACCATATGATTTCAGTGAATCAGATTTATAAAGATATCGACAGTTTCAGCAGACTGCTGGAGGAGCACCATTTTAAACGTTCAGCTGTCTGCCTTGTCAAGATTTTCACCTCATGCCTCAGTCAGGATAACGCAGTCTCGGTGGCAAGGGCCATCAGGGAAGTCCTGCCAAACGCACATATCATCGGTTCCACGGCGGCCGGAATCATTTTTGAGGGAAAACAGTATGAGGATGAAACCATGGTGCTGGTGGAAAAGTACGAGCACCTGGAAATCCAGGTCAGACAGTTTTCATGGAAAGAAAAGTCAGCCTGTTCCCTGGCGGAAGAGGTTCACCGTGAGTTCCGGAATGCAAATAATGAAACCGTACACATTCTCTTTTCCGACCGCTATTATGACGTGAACAGCTTTGTCAATGAAATCAATGCCCTTTCCCCGAGGATCCACCTGGCAGGAGGGATTGCCGGCGACCTTTTAGCGGGCAATACACCGGGCTTTGTCTTTACGGATAAGGGGGTAGAGTCCTGTACGGCGCTGGCTTTTTCCGTCACCGGGGACGAGGCTGTCTGTTTTGCCGATGTCAATACGGCGCAGGAGCCTATCAGCCCCGTTTTTACGGTCACCGGAACGGATGGGTGCCTGATTAAGACCATTGAAGGCGAACCCGCGGCCCAATGGATGTACCGCTATCTTGCGCTGGAGGACATGCGTTCGTTTGGTGACTGGAAAAGCATTGCGGACAACGACCACCTGATCCGGTTCCAGATGATTCTTGAGGGGCACGGCACCGCGGGCCGGTTCACGCGATATGACGAAGAGGCCCATTCCCTGGCGCTCTATTTCAGCCAGATAGAACCGGGCACAAAATTCAGGATCGGATATACAACCCCTTCCAAATGTGTCCGCGACTGCTACGCCCTTTGCCAGAATATCATGGAGCGGCCGGTGGAATGTGTCTTTGTATATACCTGCCTGTTCCGAAAACTCTATATGAGCAATTCCTCCAAATGGGAGCTGCTTCCTTTCGCAGAATACAAGGTATGCGGCATCTTTATGATGGGGGAGATCGGCTTCATAAACGGTCAGAACGAATTCTTTAACGGCTCCTGTCTTGTTACCGGAATCGCGGAAAATAAGCGCTTTCTTATGCCTGATATCTCCGCGTTGGATGAATTCACGCAGATTGAGGATGACATGGAAACGATGGGGTTCGTCATGGAGCGGCAGAAGGAAGCCGTAAGCGCCGAAAGCCGAAACTTGATTACGGAACTGAAAAACCAGCGTCTGAAAACAGAGAGGCATATGTATGTGGATGCGCGTCTGCGCATACCCAATGTGCTGAAGTACAAGGAGGACAGGAAGCGGGAAAGATTCAACAAGCTGTGTATGATACAGATGGAAAATGACGATATGCTGATATCCTTCGCCGGGCTGGATGCCTATCTTGACAACACGCTGGAGATTCTGGAAAGAATACAGAAATTTCTGGTACAGGGACAATATGACCGCGACATTTCCTTCTACTGTGTCACCCAGAGCATCTTCTTCCTGGCAGGCAGGGATGCGCTGTCCAAGACTCGGTTTGAGCAGATTATGCGGGAGATTTACGAGAATTTCCATTTCTATAAGTCGGAGACACTGGGACTGAGCCAGATGGCGCGGTTCGTGGTAGTCATGCAGCAGAAGGATATGCTGCAGGGCGGACTGAACGCCCTGCAGGCCACAAAGGATATCCAGTCCCGTTTTGTGGTCTGTGATGAAAAGAGCAGCCTGACGCTTTCCTACGCAGAGGAGCTGAGGGTAATCGAACTGCTGAACTATGCCATCTATAACGACGGGGTCGTGCCATACTACCAGGGTATCAGGGATAATCATGGCGGAAAGATTCATTACTATGAAGCGCTCATGCGCCTTATAGGCGCTGACGGTGAGGTCAACAGCCCGGTGGTGTTCTTAGGAATTGCAAAAAAATACCGCCTCTATTCAACCCTGAGCCATATGATGATAGACAGGGTGCTGAGTGATTTTGCGGACAGGCAGGAGTCGGTTTCCATCAATATTTCAGCCTATGACGTCAATTCGGAAGATTTTGTAAACTGGTTTTTCAGGCGGCTTAGCAAATTCCTGAATCCTGCAAGGGTTACGATTGAATTTGTGGAGAGTGAGGAGTTTAGGGAATCGGAGGAATTCATGGTCTTTGTAAAAAGGCTGCGGCAGGCCGGGTGCAAGATTTCCGTGGATGATTTTGGTACGGGATATTCCTCATTAGAGGAGGTTATCCGCCTGGAGCCGGATTATATCAAGGTGGATGGCAGTATTATATACGGCCTGAAGGATCAATCAAAGAACATGATATTGCTGAAAACGATTATTTTTCTGGCAAGGCAGCTCCATTTAAAAACGATAGCGGAATTTGTTGAAAATGAAGAGACCCAGGCCCTGTTGGAAGAAAACGGGATGGATTATTCCCAGGGATATCTGTTTTCTAAGCCGCGTCCGCTGGAGGATTTACCTGGTTTTCCCTAATGAACAGTCCAATATTGTGAAATTAAAGTGGAATATACCGGATGGTAAGGAGCATGATATGAAACGTTTGATAAGCAGGGTTGTTGTGCCAATGCTGATTGTGTCACTTCTTGGCTTTGTGATTTATTTTCTTTCCTCACGGATTGAAGTGCAGATGGAACAGTCAGCCACGGAAAATGTTCGGGAGATTGTCCAGGTAATTGAATCAAGCATTGCTGAAATAAAAAGGAACGATGTAACCGCATCCCACCGCATCACGGAATTTTTTTCGTCAGAAAAGGACACGCTCAGCCTTTTAAAGCGCATGCAGGAAAACAGCCCATTTGCGAGGGTTTCTTTTGTCCCTGCTGATTCTGATACCGGTATCAGCAACCGCGGGGAGGCATTTATCATAAAATCCCTCCCTGATTGGGAAGGGATGCAGGCTGCAAAAAGAGAGATAACAGACGTTTACATGAGCGACTTAGGCGCATGGACCTACACAATCAAATGCCCTGTTTATGAGAAAGGGCATTTTACAGGTGATTTGTATCTGGATGTCATCATGGAGCGGTATGATGATATCCTGCCAGACTCCATTTATCAGAATAAGGGTCTGATTTATATTCTGGATGCGAATACACTCCGTTTTATTTACGAACCCACCAGCACAGAGGTTATCATATCAGGCAAATATGATCTGCATAGCTTTCTGAACGACTTCGGTATCCTGGATGAGAAGTTAGAGCAGGATATCAGCAGTGCGATTGAACAGCGGGTGAGCATCATAGCCAAGATGATCGTCTCAGATGAATCCTCCTATGTTTATTTCTGGCCGGTTGATGACGGTGAGTGGTATCTCTGCGGCATTATCCCGGAACAAAGCATTCAAAGCGAGGGGAAAGCGGTCACGCAGACAATCGCAGCTACAAGTATCCTCATCTTTGGGGCCGCCGCGCTTACCTTCCTTTTTTATACATGGTACAGTAGTAAGAACCAGAAGGTGCGTCAATACCAGATTGATCTGTTCCATGGGATTGCAAAAAGCATCGACCATGTGGTACTCCTGTACGACTGCGGTACAGGGTCACTGGAGCTGGCCTTTGATAATATCAAACGGATTCTTGGAATTGAATGGGAGATGCTTAATGGGAGCGCTGGCATTCAATTACTGACAGAGGAGGATAGAAACAGCAGGCTTTTTCAGATCCTGCGTCCGGAGACATTCCAGACAGGAATTGAACTTATGGAGCGGACCATATGGAACAACCAGGAAACAGGGGCCGCGCAATATCTGGAGATAGAAACCACCTATATTGTGCTGGATAATAAGAGAAAATGCATCCTGTCAATTCTGGATGTCACCAAGGAAGAGCAGATGCAGGAATCGCTGCGCGCTTCTGTTCTGGCAGCACAGAATGCCAGCCGCGTAAAATCTGATTTTCTGTCCCAGATGAGCCATGAAATCCGGACGCCGATGAACGCTGTGGTGGGCATGGTCCAGATTGCAGAAGCAAGGCTGGATGACCGGGACCGTGTGCTGGACTGCCTGCATAAAATCAAGTCGTCCTCCCAGCACCTTCTTGGCCTGATTAACGATATCCTGGACATCTCAAAAATAGAAAGCCAGAAGATGTCCCTCTCAGAGGAGTGGTTTGGATTGGGCGGTCTTTTAGATGATTTAAACAATATCGTCTCAGTACAGGCGGCCATGAGAAATCAGCGGTTTGTTATACAAAACCAGGCTGGCGGTGTGGAGCTGCTTGCGGACCGCACACGGCTCAGCCAGGTGCTGATGAACCTTGTTAATAACTCCGTCAAATATACACCGGATGGCGGCCATATCACACTTACTGTTACAAAGAATCCATCCAAAGGAAATGATTACTGTCTGATGCATTTCTGTGTTGAAGATGATGGAATCGGGATGAGTGAAGAATTCCAGAAAAAGTTGTTTACACCATTTGAACGCGAGGACAATCAGGCGGTCCGCACACAAAATGGGACAGGGCTGGGACTTTCCATTGTCCAGAGCATGGTATCCCTGATGGGAGGGACTATCCGTGCAGAGAGCACAAAAGGGGTTGGAACTGTTTTTTATGTGGATATCGAATTTAGGTGCAAGTCAGCCGGAATGGTTAATCAGGCTGCTGCTCCGGTAATGGAAGTATGCGATTTCAGCGGAACTGTAATCCTGCTGGCAGAAGATAATGAACTGAACCGTGAAATTGCTTATGAATTTCTTGAGATGGCAAATGCCAGTGTAGAGTGTGCGGCGGATGGCGTGGAAGCATTTGAGAAGTTCCGGGATTCGGGTCCAGGGCATTTTGATGTCATACTGATGGATATGCAGATGCCAAGGTGGGATGGGTTAGAAGCTGCCAGGAATATCCGGGCGCTGGACCGTCCGGACGCGAAAAAGATTCCAATCATTGCCGTCACAGCCAATGCCTATTTTGAAGATGAGCAGAAATGCCTGAAGGCCGGAATGAATGATCATATAGCCAAGCCTTTAGATGTTCAGGAATTTTATGAAAAAGTAAAAAAGTATCTTTATAACGACATACAAGAGGGGGAAAATCATGATTAAAAGAATAAGGCGTGAAATGGCGGTATTTCTCGCTGTGGGTATGGTTCTTGGACTGACGGCCGGGTGTGGGAGGAAAGACAAGGCTTATATTATAGAACAGAGCAGGGAAACAGTAAAAGAAGAGCTTGTATTCTATTCCTCAACTGCCAAGGGAAACGAGGTGCGGGAGGGAGGCATCATGCATTCCATGCAGATGGCCATTGATGAGTTTGAACATACGCATCCTGATATCCGGATATCCTACAAATCCTACACTCCTATGAACTCGCAGGAAAAAAGCTATGATGATGTCGTGCGTGACCGTGTCAGAAATAACATGGGGGATGACCTTTATATCATGAATCCGGATGTGGCATATGAAATGTACCGGGAAGGGTATCTGGCAGACCTCTCGGATTTAACATCTGTGCAGTATTTAACAAAAGAGGCCCTGAGCCAGTGTACCGTCGATGGAAAGGTTATTTCCGTGCCCATGACGATGCTCTGCTATGGACTGTTCGTCAATAAGGATCTTTTGAATCAATGCGGACTGGAACTGCCGAGGACAAAACAGGAGTTCCTGCACTGCTGTGAGGTGCTGAAGGAAAACGGAATCATGCCCCTGGCTGCCAACCGCTGGTGGATGGAAACGTTCGTGCTGACACAGGGTCTTGCTTCCCTTTATATCGAGGACGGGCGCGGGGAAAAGATTGCCGCACTCAACAGTGGGGAAACATCCATCAGCCAGTATATGCGGCCGGGGTTTGAGTTCCTGCAGGAAATGATGGACCGGGGTTATTTTGATGTGGATTTTGCTAGGAATGCAGAAGCGGGAGATGAGAGGGAACAATTTTTGAATCAGGAGGTAGCGTTCGTTGTCCATTATGATACGGCCATCCAGGACCAGATTTATGGGACACACGAATTCAGGATGGCATTCATCGGTTTCCCAACAGACGAATATGGGCAGGTCAATCTGTTTAATGCCGCGCAGCGTATCTGTATCAGCAGCAAAACAGCGAATCTTGAGATGGCTAAAGAATTTGCCGATCAGATGACGTCCAAAGAGGTTACAGCGGATTTACTAAAAAACAGCGGCGGTTTTCCGCCCAGGAAGGATATAGACTTTGAACGTCCGGAAATCCTTGCCACAGCTTATGAAAATGTGAAGGCAGGCAGAGCCATGCCCGGCTCTAATCCGGAAATTGATTTAGAGCAATGGGGAACTACCTGCGTCATGGTGCAGGAACTGTATAAGGGGCGCAGTGTAGACGAAATAATGGCGGAATTTGATGCGCAGCAGATGGAGCTTGTGCATTCAGGCCAGTAAAATGACCACATGACGGTCCAAGCGTGAGAGTTTAACCCCTGGACAGTCAGGGTATAATACGCCTCCGTCGTTTCGCTGTCCACGTTATACTTAAATCATGGTCGATAATCAGCACCCGGTTTTTTCGCATACTGGTTTCCTCCCTCCCTAAAATTGAAACGACAGGGGTGGTGCCCCCACCCCGCCGCCGTGCTATTCCTCTTGTATTTTTCGTATTTCGTCCAACCTGATTTCGTAGTTATCGAATTATTTTTTCTTTCTGGTTTTTGCTATGGCCTCTTTTCTTACATAAATCACAGCTACTTCCCTTTCGATATCTTTTGGCGGATAATTCAGGCTGCTTCTTAAGGCTTCAACCATTTGCTCGGTGCGGTTATGGATTTTGCGCTCTTTTCCGTCAGTTATAAAGAAATTTCCAGTCTGTCCCAAAATAAGCTGTACGCTGTACTTTACGCAATCGTCATAGATCTTTTTCGCCCATTCATTGTGTAACGGCCTTGAACCGAGGTGGTTTTCTCCGCCTGCAAGTACGACCTCAATTTGTCCGGTTGCAAGATATTTGTCAATCTCTATCTCACCAATAAAAGGTTTCAGACTTACCCATTTGTGCTTAGACGGGATTTCCAATAAATACGGCATTCTTTCGTCCAAACGCTTTTGATTTTCGCAGGAAACAGAAAAAGTAACATTGTCCCAGCCGTCGCCCCAATCATCGGGCAGACATTCCTTAATCCTTTGCGCTCTTTTCGTCAAGAGTGAAAAGGTTACATCAGGTCTTTGGCGTATGAAGTCCCACGCTTCACCACGCTATTCGTCTGCTTCCTCAAGGAAAAAGTCGTTTGTCATACAAACACGCACAAACGAACCGCTTTCTAGAGAGCCGCAAAGAGACTTCTGGAAAGTAGTACGAACTATCTCGAAGGGACACTGAGACTGAAAGTGAATCAGGGTCGCCGCGGGTACTGGTTTACGACACACACAGTTGTGGTGTGCCATGCAAGGCACACAGAAGATGAAGGAAAGCCCTTCGGCAGGAGTTGAACAGGCAGGCCTGCTAAATCATTCTAATGCTGCTGTGGTTCAGGTCACGGTAGTGAGCGATTAGAGAAAAGGTTGTTTTAACAATCAGATGTGATATATGAAGATGAACGAAAGTGAACCATTGAAGAAGTGTCGAAAGCGTAAGATTTCTGCAAAACCTGTTTTTCACCACTGAGCAGGGATAAGGATAGAGGAAAACTGTAAAGCTGACTATCCGCGGAAATGGAGCAAAGGGGTAACATCATTCTGCTTGATACTGATAACAACTGGAAAACCAGGAGGATTTGATGAGCGAGAGTAAACAGTACGAAAAACTGGTGGAACCAGAAGACTGGGAATCCCAACTATAGCAGATAGAATTGCACAAATGATTGCAAGAATGTATGTAGATCCGGCAGTGGAACCGATGTTTTGTGAAGATTCCTATGGCTACAGACCAAACAAGTCAGCATTAGAAGCAATAGCAGTGACAAGAAAACGTTGTTGGAGGTATGATTATGTTATAGAACTGGATGTGAAAGAATTGTTTTGTGATGGCATCAGTGAACGTGAACTGGCTAGGGAATACGGTATCTCCCAGCCTGCAATCCATAAGAAAAAACAAAAAATACTTTATAAAATAAAATTAATGATAGAAACTTAAAATTTTAGGTTATCACCCCCTGCTTTTTTTCCCTCTAAAAGTAGGGGGATTTTTATTTTCCTATTTGTACATTGAAAATTTCATATCCAGCCAATCCGTTACGTTAGCTATTCGGATGCGAGGAGCAGAAGCGACAAGAGGGGTACGCGGTGACTGCCTGCGGAATATGGATTCCGTCAAATAACCTATATATGTTTTCATGGGTTTAAGGCAAGAGCGGCAAATACCTGTCTCAAAATCAATCCATGGCGGATTGAATCGCCACAATCCCGGATAGCCTATAATGATACTTCCGCCCAGTCACAGCCCCCTTGGCCGGGGACCACGCAATGAGGGCGGCCGCCAGAGAACCTGGCGGAGGTGGAACTCCTATGATGTCTGTCAGCCGCAGGCAGATGGGTTGGCTGCCCTGTCCGGCTCCAATAGTCTGCCTGGACAAGATTCGGGGAGTAGTGTCGAATAGAAGCGCAGAATAACTTGTAAAGAAGGTGATTTCGATGCCAGATCATGCGGCCGCCTGTCAAGGACGGCTGCGTGAATGTGGCATTGAGAACGATATCAGGTTACAGACAATGTATATGTGAATGACATGTTATGACTGAAGAGTAAGTGAAAGATTTGTTTCAAGAGGCTAATTTAAGGACCTGACTTAATAATAAAAGGACCTTAAAGAACATTAGTAAATCAACATACCACAAATTTATGTGTGGACAAGCATCTAATGGACCAGTTGCTGCCATATTATTTCACTCCAGATATTGATTGTGGGGTCAGAGTGGCGCAGACAATTGGCACAGGTGAAATATATCGTTATATGGAAAGCCAGAAACTGTCAAGAAGAAAGAAAGGAGAGAAGAGAATGTTATGCAGGGGAGATCTTTACTATGCAGATTTAAGTCCGGTGGTTGGCTGTGAACAGGGAGGGGTACGTCCGGTACTCATTGTCCAGAATAATGTCGGAAACCGTTACAGCCCGACCGTAATTGTGGCAGCAGTTACAAGCCGGATGGAGAAGCATCCATTGCCGACCCACGTATTCATTAACAGGAATTCCGGCCTGCAAAAGAATTCCATTATCATGTTGGAACAGATTCGTACAATTGATAAGTCAAGGCTGTTGGAGTACATAGGACACTTAGATTGTAGAGATATGAGGGCGGTTGATATCTCGTTAGGAATCAGCTTGGATATGGTACCGGAATCCGGTGGGATATTTTGGGAGGAGAGGCAGAAACAGGGAGTGGTGCTGACTTAAAGCATAAAATGAAGCTGTGCCGGATTGGAACAGCTTCGTAAGATGTAATAGGACATACCGATATTTTCATACCATAAAATGACTGGTATTTATCGAAGGGAGAGCGTGAGTGAAAAGGAACTGTGTTCAGAATGTTATTGTCCATATTCCTGACAATATGGATCTGCACGCACTTTCCGATAAAATCAATGAGTTCCATTTAGAGGTGGTGGAACGCAGGCTAAACAGTTCTAATCTAACGACCGATGATAAGATAGCCGTCATTGATAAAATACTGGATAACCTGAAATCACGTGAGTTTGATGGAATCATCAAATAAGTGTTTGTGAAGCCGCCATACATTGTAAGGTGGCTTTGCTTGTTTTTGTTCCCAGCTGCGAATGGTAAGATGTTTTACGTCCATAAGCTGTGCAAGCTCTTGTTGCGTGATATGGTTCTTTTTACGATAGGCCTTCAGTTTTGAAGCCCAATCCTCAAAGCCATATATAGGTAGGATTAATTCGGCTGTTTCTTCATTGTCAGCGCCGAGGAACATTTTTGTTTCCCTTTGTATGGTGGCGGAAACCTTCCATTGCATGGCACAAAGTTGTTGGTTATCATGGCAATAAGCCGTTCTCTGGGGGAATCAATGATACGGCATCCCACAATGCCCGCTGCGTTGCATCCGAATCCCATACACATGGTTAAAGCCTGTTTGCCGCAGGCATGGCAGCTCTTAAAGGGTTTATCCAGATTATAGGCAATCCTGGGAAGATAACCCGAGTCCTCCAGCAGGGTAAACAGAGGAAAGAAAATAGCCATGGGCGGCAGCATCACCGAGACAACCCAGGCCAGGACCCGGTAGACTCCCAAAATCAGCAGACCGTGAAGCCATGGGGGAGCGCCCACAGCCAGGAAGGCTTTTGTGAGCTGGTCCTGGAGGCGGAACAGGGCGTCCGCCAGCATCTGGGAGGGGTAATTGGCGCCTGTGATGGTCAGCCAGAATACCACGGCCAGCATTCCGATCATGACGGGATAACCTGTGAAACGGCTGGTCAGAATCTTATCCAGCTTCCGGTCACCTTCATTGTATCCGGTTTTGTGGAACTGGACCGTATCACGGCATATTTTCTCTGCCGATGCAACCAGGGCAGCCACGATGCGGTCCTTTAGGATTTCATTGGTAATGCCGTATTTGGCCAGATGCTCCCTGGCCTGTGACAGGGCAAGGCTTATCTCAGGCACTTCCAGTATATCCTCATTCAGATATTCCCTTAATTCTTTCATAAGGGACGGGTCGCTGTCCAGAAGCTTTAAGGTGAGCCAGCGTGAGCTGACCTTTCCCTCCACCCTGGCCTTTACGGCAGGCTCTGCCATGGCGATGGCCTGTTCAATAATGGGGGAGTACTCCACCTGGTAGGGAGAGGCGGTTTGTGTACCTTCCACCAGGTCATCCAGCTGTTTCATCAGCTGGTCAAGGCTTCGCTTTTTCCTGGCAATGGTGCCGGCCACCGGTACGCCCAGCTTTTCCGACAGCCCCTTCAAGTCAATGGTGATATTCTTGCGGGCGGCTTCGTCCATCAGGTTCACACATACCAGGACCCGGTCCGATATTTCCATGGTCTGAAGTACCAGGTTCAGGTTGCGCTCCAGGCAGGTGGCGTCGCACACAACCACAACCCCGTCGCTTCCGCCAAAACAGATAAAGTTGCGGGCCACTTCCTCCTCCGCGGAGTGGGCCATGAGGGAATAGGTGCCGGGGATATCTACCAGCACGTAGCTGTGCTCCTTTGTCTTACAGTAGCCCTGGGCATTGGTCACGGTTTTTCCAGGCCAGTTTCCGGTATGCTGGTTCATTCCCGTGAGATTGTTGAAAAGGGTGCTTTTACCTACATTGGGGTTGCCTGCTATGGCGATTATTTTATCATCAGGTGTCTGTTTTTTTATCTCCAGTCCGGAATCCACAGCTCCCATTCCGACGGATTGTTTGGTCAGACCCATTTTAATACTCCTTTTTCTTTTTTTATTAGGCAATTCCATATCTGACCTGAGTCAGATGATGTTTCTTACGACAGCTGTTTTTGGGGAGATAATTCACAGGCTGGTGCAGCCCTCCATTACCTCCTGCTCGCTGAAACCAGTGCAGGGCTGAACCAGTATCCCGCGGCAGTCCTCTGAGCGTATGGCGATGACAGCACCGCGAATCAGGTAGGCGCAGGGGTCTCCCAGAGGGCTTTGCCCAAGGCACTCCACCTCCGTATTTTCAACCAGGCCGATATCCAGAAGACGCCTGCGTATGCTGCCTGTGGAAGTAAGCTCTTTTACACGTGCCCGGTTTCCGGGTTTTATATCATTCAAACATAGAAATTCTTTCATAATTACAATACCTCGCAATAGATTTAGGATAGGGAAACTTTTTCTTACTCTTATAGTATTACAGGAGGGACACTTTGGTTACTGATAAAGATGGATTCTATACCATGAAAGGATATGAACGCTCTGCCTCCGATGAGATGACCTCGTCCATGGAGGATTATCTGGAGATGGTATGCAGAATGGAGGAAGAGGGGGAACCCATCCGTGTCAGCTCCCTGGCTGCCAGCCTTCACGTGAGGCCCTCATCCGCCTCTAAAATGTTAGATAATCTGAAAAAAGCCGGGTACATTGATTTTAAGAAGTACGGTTCCATCATGGTCACGGAAAAGGGGTACGAGGAGGGCAGATACCTGCTGCACAGACACCAGGTGCTCCAGGATTTTTTCTGTACTCTCAATCATACGGAGGATGAACTGGAGCTGGTGGAAAAGATTGAACATTTTATCAATCACAGGACGGTGGCAAATATGGAGCAGGCGCTCTCTTTCCTTCGGCCTAAGAATGATATTACTGGAAAAATGGGATAAAGTATTGTATAATGTGTAATATGCAAAATGATAAAAGGAGAGACATTATGAACGATGATAACTATGTGGAGTGGCTTGTGAAGAGAAAAGATCCGGCATATGCCGTTCCTGTAAAGATACTCATGATTGTGGTCTGTATATTTTCCGTCCTTTCGGCGCTGCAGACCGTGTTTGGAGTAATTGTCATGACCATAGCGGGTATGGCCACCTATTTCGTGTTCCTGAACCTGAGCGTGGAGTTTGAATATCTGTTTGCAGAGGGCGGTCTTTCGGTGGACCGCATTCTGGGAAGGGCAAAGAGAAAGAAGATATTTGACTGCGAGAAGGACGACATCCAGATCGTGGCGCCGGCTGATTCCTTTGTGCTTAAGGATTATGAGAAGCAGGGCATGAAGGTAAAGGATTTTTCGTCGGGCAAAAAGGAAGCCAAGGTGTACGCCCTCATATACCAGAAGGGGCCGGACCATTTTAAGGTGTTGATTGAACCCAATGAGAGAATGATAGGAGCTATGCGCAGGACCTTTCCGCGGAAGCTTGTGATGTAATGCAATCGGCATATGGGACCGGCCGGGAGAGAACGGGCCGTCGGGGACAGTGGAATGTAGGCTGCCCTGGCGGCCCGTATTACATTCTAATCTATTTCGGGTTTTCACCGCTTAACATGAATTCAATCAGCCGGTCCATGTCCTCTTTTTCATGAACCACTAGTTCTAATTCCTTGATATATCCGTTGGAACACATATTGGCAATGGAAAGATACTGGGATAGCTTTGACTTTAGGTTAATCCTGTCGCCCTCCGGGGATACCAGTTCGATTTTTCCTTTACACTGGTCCACTGCTTCAAAAAAAGCTTTTACATCTGAGATGTTTTCCAGTTTCATACAAAACCCCTCCGCTTCTGTTGGTGTGCACTGCATTGTGTGAATTATGGTGGTATCAGGCACTCTAATCACTGTTATGGATACAATACAGCGCTGGTTTATAGATTATAACCAGTATATCAATGGGGGATGAAGATAACAATCCGCAATTTGACTAAAGATGAACGAGATAAACAGGGAGAGAATGTATATTAGCAACAAAAATAAATTAAAAATTAAAAATTTAATATTGCATTATTTCATTCTATCCTTTATAATGATAGTACGAGCAAAGGAGTTGTTGAGATGAGGGTAAAAAAGAATTTAGATAAGATTATCTACGATCAGATTATTGATAGTTTTATCCTCGGTGAATATAAGATGGATGACGCTATCTCACTTGACGTTTTATGCGAAAAGTATGAAGTCAGCAGAACACCGGTGGTTCAGGCGGTGAAGCTTTTAGTCAATGACGGAGTACTGGAAAAGCTCAGCAACGGGCGTGTGGTGGTTCCCACCTTTGACCAGAACCAGATTAAGAATATCTGTGATGTAAGGCTTATGATTGAAAAGCATGCCATAGAGCATTATCTTTCAGCGGCAGCAGATGTGTCCTCATTGCTTGACCAGCTAGAGATATGTGCTAAAAAGTGTGAGGAGTATCTGGATAAGGGGGATTTCCTGGAGCTGTCCAAGACAGACCTGAGGTTTCACCGTGTGCTGGTATCCGGGGCCAGGAATGAATATCTGTCAGAGCTGTATAAGAGGATACAGGGCCAGTTCCTGGTGGCCAATTACCTTGTGCTGCCATTGAGAAACAGGAATTTCCGTTCCACAGTGGATGACCATTATAAACTGCTGGAGTACTTAAGGAATAAGGATATGGAGCAGTCTGAAAAGATGATTGCCGGCCATATAAACAACATATTCTACATCATCACCAATCAGAAGTAACAGATGCGGAAGCAGTAAATGCAGTCATCAAAGACGCAGCAGACCAAGAAGCAGCAGACCAAGACGCAGCAGACCAAGAAGCAGCAGACCAAGACGCGGCAGTCTAAGACGCAGCAGACCAAGACACGCAGCGCTCCAGGACGAAGCAGCTTAAAAAACAGTAATCTATATGCAGTAATCTAATATATAAGAAGTTTGGCATTAAGCTAAGAATCAGGCAATCCATGTTTCCATGAATTCAGGTCAGGAGTTCATGGGTTGTCCGGCACTTAGTTTAGTAACGTGTACTCTCAAATAAAAAATTTTAATTTTTAATTTATTATTTTGCCATAACAAATTAAAAATTGCGTTAAAGGAGAGGACAGAGATGTTTGAAGGTAAACATATTCAGGTAGGGGCCGGACGTTATATCCAGTGCCATGGCGCACTGAAGCGTGCGGGAGAGGAGATGGTATTTTTCGGAAAGAAGGCTTACCTGCTGTACGGGGACGATGTGGTGAAGGGAAAGTCCAGCCAGGTCCTGGAGGAAAGTCTCAGGAAATCCGGGATTACATTTCAGTCGGAGATATTTGAGGGACCTTCCACGGAAAAGAACTTTGGAGAGGTAGCTGCCAGGGTCAGGGAATCGGGAGCTGAAATCGTGGCAGGAATCGGGGGCGGCCGTATCATAGACATTGCCAAGGCAGCCGGGGATATGGCAGATGCCAGTATCTTTACCATACCCACATCCGCAGCCACATGCGCGGCCTACGCTGTTCTGTATGTGGTATACGGCGAGGACGGCAATGTAGACCACAGCGGTTTCCTGAATCATGAAATCAGCGGGGTCATTGTGGACATGGATTTGGTTGTCAATGATTGTCCAAGGCGCTATTTTGTGTCGGGCATCGTGGATGCCATGGCAAAAAAACCGGAATTTAGCTTTACCATGGCCCATCTGAAGGATGAAGGTATGATTGCCACCTCGGAGATAGCCACAAAGATTGCGGATTTTACCTACAGTAAGTACATGAGGGACACCAGACAGGCCCTTAAGGATTTCGATGACGGGAAGGACAGCATGCTCATAGATGATATGGTGAACATGAATATCATGCTGACCGGCATGGTGTCAGACCTGTCCACAGGAGGCAAGCAGCTGGCCGTTGCCCATAATTTTTATGATGCAGTCTGCTGTATGTACAAGGACGTGAGAAGAAAATATCTTCACGGGGAAATTGTTGCCATGGCCCTGCCTCTTCAGCTGGCTGTCAACGGAAGTCCTGAGGCGGAAATAGAAGAACTGAAGGCTTTTCTCAGGGAGGTGGGCATACCTGTCAGCATAAGGGAGGCCGGGGTGCCCCAAGATGGGCTGGAGGAGCTGATTACGTATGTTCACCGGGTTACGATTCCGGATGACATGGAACTTCTGGAACAAATCCGGGATGGTTTTAAGTATATCATGTAACTAAAAACATAAAAATTCAAAAGTAAAGGAGAAGGTATTATGTTGAAAAAATGGGCAGCAGTTACGTTGAGTGTAAGCCTGGCATTGTCACTGGCAGCATGCGGAGGACAGCAGGGGGCATCTTCCGGCAGCGCAGGTTCCCAGGCAGGGGATACCCAGGCATCCTCCGGCGGTGAGGTTTCCGCGGATGAGGGCGATGTCATCAAGATTGGCCTTATTTCTATGATGACAGGAGACAATCCGCTGAACGGGGAGCGTATGAACCAGGGGGTACAGATGGCTGTGGACGAGTACAACGCAGCAGGCGGTATCAACGGAAAGCAGATAGAACTGACTATTGTGGACGACCAGACCCTCCAGGACATGGCTGTTACCTGTGCCAATAAGCTGATCGGCGAAGGCGTGGTGGGTATCGTGGGACCCCACAGAAGCACCAATGCCCTGGCAGTGGAGGCAGTGGTAAAGCAGGCGGGCGTAGCTGCCTTCACAGGCGGCACCACACCGCAGATCAGTACTCTGGACAATGATTATCTGTTCCGCTGCAGGGCTTCTGACAGTATTTTCGCAGAGGCGGCGGCAGCCTACGCAAAAGAGCTTGGCTGCAAGAAACTGGGACTGTTCTTTAACAATGACGATTTTGGAACAGGAGCAGAGGGCGTTATCAAGCAATACTGTGCGGACAATGGCATGGAGTATGTGGAAGAAGGACATAACACGGGAGACAAGGACTTTACTCCTCAGGTTATGAAGATGAAGGACGCGGGCGTGGATACGGTCATCATATGGACCCACGACGCGGAGCTGGCAATCCATGCCCGCCAGATATACGAGCTGGGACTGGATGTGCAGGTAGTGTCTTCTCCGGGCGTTACCATGCAGCAGGTAATTGATATGTGTAAGGCGGAATACATAGAAGGCTGGTATGGAGTGACGGATTATGTATCCACCAGCGACGACCCCACCCTTGTTGCATTTAAAGAGAACTTTGAGAAAAAGTATGAGATCGAACCGGAATTATACGCAGCATCCTATTACGGCGGCGCAGTGGCCCTTTTAGAAGGAATCAAAGCAGCAGGAACCACGGACCGCAAGGCTGTTATGGAAGCTGTCAAGGGACTGAAAGACTTAAAGGTACCCGTAGGAGTCATTACCTGTGACGAGAATAATGATTTAGTCCACAATATCAATGTGGCCCGGATTGAAAACAAGATTCCAAAGTTTATTAAAGCTGTTTCTGTGGAATAGTTTCTGGCTTATGGAGGACAGGGGACGGACCCGGCCTGAATCTGAATCCGGCCCCTGTCATGACGAAAAGGAGGTAAATGATGGGCACTATACTTCAGCTATTGATAAGCGGTATTGCCATGGGATTCATCTATGCCCTGGTTGCCATCGAGTATACCCTGATATGGAATTCCACAGGACTGCTTAACTTCAGCCATGACAAAATCATCACCGTGGGGGCGTATATATTTGCAGCTACCTTCATCATTAAATTCAATATGAACAAGCCCTTAGCCATTGTGCTTACTTTCATGCTCATGGGAATTCTGGGGTCTGTAATCGCTTCCGGAATCTTCAATCCGCTGCGGCATATGCGTTCCAATATCTTTGCTGTCATGGGAACCATGATGTTAGGCAGGATTCTGGCAGAGGCCATCCGGCTTATATACGGACCGGTTCCCTTCACCATTGAGAACTGGCTCAGCGGTACCATTAAGATCGGTACACTCATGGTCACAAAGGCCAATGTCATCATATGTGTGGTGGCAATCCTGGTAGTGGCGGCCCTTCAGTTGTTTATGAATTTTACAAAAATAGGAAAGGCCATGCGCTGTGTGGCCCAGAATAAGAAGGCCGCGGCCCTTATGGGCATCAATGTGGCCCAGAACATCTGCGTGACAACGGCAGTCAGCTCCATTATATGCAGCGTCATCGGAATGCTGATCATACCGCTGTTCAATATTTCCACCACCATGGCAGCCAGCATAGGCCTCAAAGGTTTTTCAGCCGGAGTCATCGGAGGATTCGGATACCTGCCTGGAGCCATCCTGGGCGGTCTGTTCATCGGAGTGGTGGAAAACCTGGCGGTGGTGGTTCTTCCGGCTGTCTATAAAGATATTGTGTCATTTGTCCTGTTAATCATATTCCTGCTGGTACATCCCAGCGGATTCTTAGGCAAGAAGGCGTGAAAGGAGTAAGGGAAGATGAAGAAAAAGCTGAAACTTAAATCACTGCATTTCGCCGTGGGAGCCCTTGTGATTGGCGCTTTTCTGCCGATATTCATTAAAAATGATTACTACATGATGGTCCTTAACCGCGTGCTCATCAATATTATCGTGGTATTAGGCCTGAATTTCATCACTGGTCTGACCGGCCAGATGAATCTGGGCACAGCGGGAATCTTTGCGCTGGGCGCTTATTCCTCTGCCCTGTTTACCAGATACACGAATCTGACGCCCTGGCTGGGGCTGATTGCGGCAGTTATCATGGGAATCCTTATCGGCAGGGGACTGGGATATCCCAGCCTGAGAGTCAGGGGGGTATATCTGTCCCTGACCACCATTGGATTCGGGGAGGTGGTGCGCCTGCTGATTTCCAATACGCCGAAATTCACGGGAGGCACCCAGGGCATCCGCAATATACGGCCCTATAACATCGGAAGCTACCAGATACAGAGCCAGAAGGAAATGTATTACCTGTTTCTGGTATTTACCGCCATTGCTTTTTTTATTGCCTGGCGCATTGCCTATTCCAAGTGGGGGAGGATTTTCAAATCCCTGCGGGATAACGTGGAGGCAGTGGAGATGAGCGGTGTGGACATCGCTTCCTGCAAGATCAAGGCATTTACCGTGGCATCTATATTCGGTACCGTGGCAGGAGCCATGTATGCCCACTATATGGGCTATATAAACCCATCCACCTTTAACCTGGATTTGTCCACCAACTATGTGGTTATGCTGATGGTGGGAGGACTGGGGTCCGTGGTGGGAACTATATTTGGATCAGCCATTGTCACCATCCTTCCGGAAATGCTGCGTTTCCTGGGCAATTACTATCAAATCGTGTTCTGTTCTATCATCCTGCTGGGGGCCATATTCTTCCCGGACGGCTGGGTGAGTGCGGCAACAGGCCTGTTCATGAAGATGTATCAGAGAATCAGCGGAAAGAGCTATGCAGAAGGCGGTGAATAAGAGAATGGAAAGTCTGTTGAAAGTGACGGGAATCACAAAAAAATTCCAGGGCCTTGTGGCGGTTGACAATGTCAGCATCGACATGAAGGAGCACACCATACACGCCCTCATCGGACCAAACGGAGCAGGCAAGACCACCACCGTAAACCTGATTACAGGAGTGCTGCCTCTGACGTCAGGCAAGGTGGAATTTGGGGGAAAGGACATTACCGGCATGACCACCCATGATATTGCCAGGCAGGGAATCGGAAGGACCTTTCAGAACATAAAAGTATTTCCAACCATGACTCTGCTTGAGAATGTGATGGTGGGGGGTCACCAGCAGGCCCCCATGGGAATGATGCGGGGGATTTTTGACATCAGAGGATCACGGGCAGAGGAAAAGAGGCTTAAGGAGAAGGCTGAAGAGGTCCTTAAACGCATCGGCATGTATGAGCTGCGGGGCTCTCTGATGAAGAACCTGCCCTATGGACGCCAGAAGATATCGGAGATTGGACGGGCCATGATGAATGATCCCAAACTGATTCTTCTGGATGAGCCTGCGGCCGGCCTTAACCCGTCGGAGCGGGCCGAGCTGGTGGATGTTATCTATAAGGCCTATGAGGACGGATACTCGTTTTTCATGATTGAGCACAACATGGATGTGGTCATGAAAATCAGCGACTACATAACTGTGCTGAGTTTCGGGCGCATGATAGCAGAAGGCACGCCAAAGGAAGTACAGAGCAATGAAGAGGTTATCCGCGCATACCTGGGAAGCCGGTATGTGGAGCAGGATTCCAGATAATCGGAGGGATTCTTATGTTAAAAGTCAATGGGATTGACGCTTATTACGGCGATGTCTGTGCATTGCATGATATTTCCCTTGAAATAGGCGATGACGAAATTATATCCATCATCGGTTCAAACGGCGCTGGAAAGACCACGCTTATGAACTGTATCGTGGGCTGGGTGAAGGTAAAAAAGGGCAATGTGGAGTTTAACGGACAGGATATAACCAATCTGCCCACACACAGCATAACCAGGACCGGAGTGGTGCAGATTCCGGAGGGAAGGGAAATATTCTCCAACATGACAGTCCTGGAGAACCTTGAGATGGGGAGCTACAGCATAAAGCGGTCCAAGAAGGAAATGAATGCCAAAATTGAGGAGATGTATGACTTGTTTCCGCGCCTGAAGGAGAGAATGGGCCAGAAGGCGGGATCCTTAAGCGGCGGTGAGCAGCAGATGTTAGCTATAGCCAGAGGGCTGATGGGAGATCCCAAGCTCCTGATGTGCGATGAACCATCCCTGGGCCTGGCTCCCGTGATTGTGGACGATATGTTTGATATATTTTTGAGAATCAACAAGGAAAAGCATCTGCCGATCCTGATTGTGGAGCAGAACGCCTTCATGGCCCTGGAAGTATCCAGCCGCTGTTACGTGCTGGAAAATGGGCGTATGGTAATTACTGCCTCCAGTGAGGAGCTGGCTAAAAGTGATACCATCAAAAAATCCTATCTGGGCGGATAAAGGGCGTTTCTGCCTTTATCCTGCCGTTGTGGAAGGTGAACAAGAAAATAAAAAATATTTAATTTTTTTGTTGACATTACACGAAAGATGTGTTAGTTTTAAATCAGGCAAAATAATAATTTAAAATATTTAATTTTTTATTTTTAATTTAAAATTACATATTCACACCAACAAAATTTTTATTCCAAGTGTAACTTGGGGGAAAGGGAGAAAGCTATGAAAGTGAAAGACACAATCAAGAAACCTTACGGTATCTGCCCGGCATCCATGACCATCTGGAATGCAGACCAGACTTACAACAAGAAGGGTATGGAGAAGTACCTGACCTGGCTGCTGGATAATGGCGCACAGTCTATTTCCATCTGCGGAAGCACTGGCGAGAACATTGCCATGAACATGGAAGAGCAGAGGGAAATCATTGAACATGTATCTGGTTTCTTAGGCGGTCAGGTTCCTCTGGTATGCGGTACAGGCAGATACGATACCCTGAATACCATCAAGATGAGCAAGTTCGCACAGGACCACGGTGCTGACTGTGTCATGGTGATCCTTCCATTCTACCTGAATCCTCATAAGAAGGCAGTTATGCAGCATTTCAGGGATTTAAGGGAAGCGCTGGATATCGAAATCATGGTTTACAACAATCCCTGGTTTGCCGGCTATGAGCTGAGCGTACAGGAGGTCAAGGAGCTGGTGGATGACGGTACCATACAGTGCATCAAGGCAGCCCACGGCGACCCCAACAGGGTCCACGAACTGAAGTACCACTGCAAGGATGACCTGACTGTATTCTACGGACATGACTATGCTGCCATGGAAGGCCTCTTAGCCGGAGCAGACGGCTGGCTGTCAGGCTTCCCGGCCGTACTTCCAAAACAGTGCCGCAGACTCCAGGATGCCTGCTTCGCAAAATAGGTGGATGCAGCCATCGCAGCCCAGAACAATATCCAGCCATACATTGATTATTTCTTCTATGATAAGGTCAACGGGGTTCCCCACTGGCAGGAAATCTGCAAGTACACATTACAGGCACAGGGCCTGGATGTAGGTCTGCCCCGCAAGCCATTGGGCGAACTGGATGACGCCAATAAGAAAAAGATCGAGAAATTACTTGCAGACATGGAGTAATTGACGAAAATGTAATAGGGTACGGTCATTTATGATATCGGTGCATGTATTGGAAACAGGTGATACATGCACCGATTTTTTAAGGAGAGGGATTTATGAAATGTATTGTGTGCGTGAAGCAGGTGCCGGATACCGCCAATGTGGAGGTGGACCCGGTAACCGGAGTGCTGAAGCGGGACGGGACCCAGTCCAAGCTGAATCCGTATGATCTCTATGCCATGGAGTCCGCCCTTGGGTTGAAAGAGCAGCTGGGGGGTACCGTGGATGTCATCACCATGGGGCCGGGACAGGCCAGGGAGGCGTTAAAGGAGTGTATGTGCATGGGGGCTGACCGTGCGGGACTGATCAGCGACAGGAAATTTGCAGGTGCAGACGTGGTGGCTACCAGCTATACCTTATCCCAGGGCATACGCAGGATGGGGGAGTATGATCTCATTCTCTGCGGCAAACAGACCACGGACGGGGACACGGCACAGGTAGGGCCGGAGGTGGCCCAGTGGTTGGGAATACCCCATGCCTCCAATGTTCTGGAAATCAGGGAGACAGGGGAGGGACGGATACGGGTGCGTATGAATATGGACGGATATGAACAGATACAGGCCATGGATTTGCCATGCCTGATTACCATGGACAAGGATGTGAATACGCCGAGGCTCCCTTCCTATAAACGGGAAAAGGAACTGCGGGAGGGATATTTGAGGGAGTTTTCCCTTACGGACCTGGAGGACCAGGATGAGAGCCACTATGGTTTGTCCGGATCGCCCACCCAGGTGGAGCGTATATTCCCGCCGGAGAAGAGTGAATGCAGGGAAATGTTCGACGGAAGCCCTGATGTGCTTGCTGATAAGATGTATCATGTGCTGAGAGAAACAAAGTTTATATAGTTGTATGGACAGAAAGGAGAGAGGATTATGGCTGAACTGAGGATTCACCAGGAACAGCTGGATGAAGACAGCATCCGCCAGCTCATTGACATATGTCCCTTTGGTGCCATCAGCTGCAGGGATGGAAAGGTGGAAATTGACTCCGGCTGCAGAATGTGCAGGCTGTGTGTGAAGAAAGGTCCTGGCGGGGCCGTGGAATATATGGAAACACAGGAACCGGGGATTAATAAGGATGAATGGCGCGCAGTGGCTGTGTACGTGGAATACAATGGAAAGGCCGTACATCCCGTGACATTTGAGCTGATCGGCAAGGCCAGGGAACTGGCAGCCGTCACAGGCCATCCTGTGTATGCGCTGTTTATGGGGTATCGGGTGGGAGAAAAGGCAGAGGAACTGCTGGCATACGGGGTGGACCAGGTCTTTGTGTATGACAGGAAGGAGCTGGAACATTTCTCCGTCCTCACATACGCCAATGTATTTGCGGATTTCATAACCAGAATCAGGCCGTCGTCCATCCTGGTGGGGGCCACCAACGCAGGGCGCTCCCTGGCTCCCAGGGTAGCGGCGCGGTTTAGGACAGGGCTGACAGCAGACTGTACGGTCCTGGAAATGAAGGAGAATACGGATCTGGTGCAGATCCGTCCTGCCTTTGGGGGAAATATTATGGCTCAGATTGTGACGCCGAAGAACCGGCCGCAGTTCTGCACGGTCCGGTATAAGATATTTTCCGCGCCTCCGGTGACAAAGGATCCCTCAGGCACCATCCGTACCATGGAGGTGACGGACGGCATGATTGACCGGAGAATCAGGGTAGAGGAAATCATACATAAGCCAAAGGAGATTGACATATCGGAGGCAGAGGTGATTGTGGCTGTTGGAAGGGGTGTAAAAAGTCAGGCGGATTTGGAGTTAATAAGGGAACTGGCCGCTGCGCTGGACGCACAGCTGGCGTGCACCAGGCCTTTGATTGAGTGCGGCTGGTTTGACGCCAGGCGCCAGATTGGACTCAGCGGCAGAACGGTGAAGCCAAAGCTCATCATTACCATAGGTATCTCCGGTTCCGTACAGTTTGCGGCGGGCATGAGGGGTGCTGAGTGCATCATTGCCATTAACACGGACAGGAAGGCTCCGGTTTTTGACATTGCCAACATCGGCCTGGTGGGGGACTGGTATGAGATACTTCCACGGCTGCTTAAGACGGTTAAGGAGGGTACGTGATGGGGTACAGGAAACTGGATGAGAGGGATATCGCTTATTTGAAAAAGGTGACAGAGGACGGACGGGTCCTGACCGGATCCGATATAAGCCAGGATTACAGCCACGATGAGCTGGGGGGAGTGGAGCGCGCTCCCGAAGCCCTTGTAAGGGTATTGTCCACCGGAGAGGTTTCGGACATCATGGCCTATGCCAGTCGGGAGGGAATTCCCGTGGTTACCAGAGGCTCCGGCACAGGGCTGGTGGGGGCGGCTGTCGCTATCCACGGAGGCATTATGCTGGAGACCACACAGATGAACCATATTCTGGAGCTGGACCGCAGGAACCTTACTGTGACAGTGGAACCGGGGGTGCTTTTAATGGATCTGGCGCAGTACGTGGAGGAAAACGGGCTTTTTTATCCTCCGGATCCAGGTGAGAAATCAGCGACCATAGGCGGAAATATCAGCACCAATGCAGGCGGAATGCGGGCCGTAAAATATGGCGTCACAAGGGATTACGTGAGGGCGCTGACAGTGGTGCTGCCCACAGGCGAGGTGGTAGAATTTGGCGGTAAGACGGTTAAGAACAGTTCCGGATACAGTCTGTTAAATCTGATGATTGGATCTGAGGGAACACTTGGGGTCATCACCCGGGCCGTGCTTAAATTGGTTCCCCTTCCGGGTAAGACAGTGAGCCTTCTGGTTCCATTTGCAGATATGGAGCAGGCCATAGAGATGGTGCCAGTGATTGTGGAGGCGCAGATACAGGCCACGGCCATTGAGTTTATGGAGCGGGAGACCATCCTGTTTGCGGAGGAATATCTGGGCAAACGGTTCCCGGATACCAGGAATGACGCCTATATCCTGCTCACATTTGACGGAAGAAATGCAGAGCAGGTGCGGGCGGAGTACCAGGAGGTGGCGGACCTGTGCCTGGAACACGGGGCTTTGGACGTGTTCATCGTGGATACACAGGAGAGGAAACAGAGCGTGTGGAACGCCAGAGGGGCATTTTTAGAAGCAATCAAGGCGTCCACCACCCAGATGGATGAGTGTGATGTGGTGGTGCCCAGGGACCGGGTGGCGGATTTTATCAAATACACCCATGAGGTGGCCGGGATACTGAATCTGCGGATTCCCAGCTTTGGCCACGCAGGCGACGGAAACCTTCATGTGTATCTTTGCCGGGATGACCTGGCAGAGGATGAGTGGAAAGAAAAACTGAGTCTGGGCTTTGAGATGATGTACGCAAGGGCGCGGGAATATGGAGGGGCAGTATCAGGGGAACACGGCATAGGGTATGCCAAGAAGGAATATCTGAAAGAACAGCTGGGGGACACGCAGATTGGCCTGATGAGGCGGATTAAAAAGGCCTTTGATCCCAATCTGATCCTGAACCCGGATAAGGTTGTCTGATATGGAGCTGGCAGTACTAACCTGCTGGCAGACAGCCGCAGGGGGATATTAGAATGGCTGATGGAACCCTATTAGTAAAATCAATGAATATTTCTCTCTGTTTTGGTTTGACAAGCCAGATAAAATTTGCTAGTATAAGATACTAATAAGAAATGGACAGTTCACGGACTATCAATATTCTGACAAAACATATCAAACCAAACACGCAGAAAGAGAGGAAATTTATAATGGGTACAATTATCGGCGAAGGCATAACCTTTGATGATGTGCTTCTGGTACCGGCATTTTCAGAAGTGATTCCCAACCAGGTAGACCTGACCACACATTTGACCAAGAAGATTAAACTGAATATCCCGCTGATGAGCGCCGGCATGGATACGGTAACAGAGCACCGCATGGCCATCGCTATGGCCAGGCAGGGAGGTATCGGTATTATCCATAAAAATATGTCCATTGAAGCCCAGGCAGAGGAGGTGGACCGGGTAAAGCGTTCTGAGAATGGTGTTATCACAGACCCGTTTTTCCTCTCGCCGGAGCACACCCTTAAGGATGCTAACGATTTGATGGCAAAATTCCGCATATCCGGCGTGCCCATCACAGAGGGCAAGAAGCTGGTGGGCATCATTACCAACCGCGATTTAAAGTTTGAGGAGGATTTTGACCGTCCCATTAAGGAGTGCATGACCACAAAGAACCTGGTTACCGCCAGGGAGGGCGTTACCTTAAAGGAAGCAAAGGCCATTCTGGCAAAGGCAAGGGTGGAGAAGCTGCCAATTGTGGACGATGATTTTAATTTGAAAGGCCTCATTACCATCAAGGATATTGAAAAGCAGATTAAATATCCATTGTCCGCAAAGGACGCACAAGGGCGTCTTCTGTGCGGCGCTGCCGTGGGAATCACTGCCAATGTGCTGGAACGCGTGGGAGCACTGGTGGACGCAAAGGTGGACGTGGTGGTTCTGGACTCCGCCCATGGCCATTCTGCCAATGTAATCCGCTGCGTGAAAATGATTAAGGACGCATATCCGGACATTCAGGTAGTGGCCGGAAATGTTGCCACGGCAGAGGCCACCAGAGCACTGATTGAGGCTGGGGCTGATTCCGTCAAGGTAGGTATCGGACCTGGCTCCATTTGTACCACCCGCGTGGTGGCAGGCATCGGCGTGCCTCAGGTTACGGCAGTGATGAACTGCTACAGCGTTGCCAGGGAGTACGGCGTACCCATTATCGCGGACGGAGGAATCAAGTACTCCGGCGATGTGACAAAGGCCCTTGCGGCAGGCGGCAGCGTGTGTATGATGGGAAGCATTTTTGCCGGATGTGATGAGAGCCCGGGTACCTTTGAGCTGTACCAGGGACGTAAGTATAAGGTATACCGCGGCATGGGCTCCATCGCTGCCATGGAAAACGGAAGCAAGGACCGCTATTTCCAGACAGATGCAAAGAAGCTGGTTCCCGAAGGCGTGGAAGGACGCGTGGCTTATAAGGGAATGGTGGAGGATACCGTATTCCAGCTCTTAGGCGGCCTGCGCTCCGGTATGGGATACTGCGGTGCCCAGGACATCACGACCCTTCAGGAGACAGCCCGGTTTGTAAAGATTTCCGCTGCGTCCTTAAAGGAGAGCCATCCTCATGATATCCATATTACCAAGGAGGCTCCCAACTATTCAATTGAAGAATAGGGATGCGGGCATAATGATTGAAGCATAAGAAGAATTGGTTTATAATGATACCCGTCGGAGCTGCTCCGACGGGTATTTCAGATCGCCCGCCATGGGCGGGTTTTAACGGGAGGACAGGCATATGGAACAAAAAAGCAGGCTGACAACGCTGTGCTATATAGAAAAAGCGGGGGCATATCTGATGCTCCACAGAATCAGCAAAAAGAATGACGTGAATAAGGATAAGTGGATTGGAGTGGGCGGGCATTTTGAAGGGGACGAGAGCCCGGAGGACTGCCTGCTCAGGGAAGTGAGAGAGGAAACAGGACTTACTCTCACATCCTGGCGGTTCAGGGGGCTGGTCACATTCATCGCGGAGGGCTGGGATACAGAGTACATGTGTCTGTATACTGCGGACAAATATGAGGGGGAAATGATTCCCTGCAACGAGGGTACGCTGGAGTGGGTAAAGAAGGAGGACGTGCTGTCCCTGAATCTGTGGGAAGGGGATAAAATCTTTTTTAAGCTGTTAAATGAGGATGCCCCCTTCTTTTCACTGAAACTGGCTTACCAGGGAGACCGGCTGAGTGAGGCTGTTCTGAACGGAAAACAGTTGGAATTGTTCGATGTACTGGATGCGGACGGAAAGAAGACTGGAGTGGTCCGGGAGCGGAGCCTGGTCCACATGGACGGGGTTCCCCACAGGACTGCCCATATATGGGTTGTGAGGAAAAATAAGGATAAAACATACGATCTTCTGCTGCAGAAGCGGAGCAGGGGAAAGGATTCCTATCCTGGCTGTTATGACATTTCCTCGGCAGGCCATGTGCAGGCCGGTGATGAATTCCTGCCGTCCGCCATCCGTGAACTGAAGGAGGAGCTGGGAATTGAGGCCGGGGAGGAGGACCTGGAATTTGCCGGGTATCACAAGGGATATATGGAAGAAGTGTTTTACGGGAGGATGTTCAGGGACAGTGAAGTCAGTGCTGTGTATGTGTACAGCAAACCAGTGGATGCAGACCGTCTTACCCTTCAGAAAGAAGAGGTGGAGAGCGTCATGTGGATGGGGCTTGGCCAGTGTGTGGAGGCGGTGAGAAACAACGGGATTCCAAATTGTATATATCTGGATGAGCTGGAGATGATTGAGGGGTATTTGTGCCGGAGCCAGGAGAAATAGCAGATAACTGGATACAGGGAGTGTGGATGGACATCGGGCATACAGCCCAGGGGGCTTTTATTTTCACCTAAACCATCGTATAATGAAAAAAACGACAAAGGAGGTAAGTGCATATGCGGTGTCCAAAATGTTCAGGCCAGATGGAGATAAACCGAATCAGAACACACCTTGTATGGGTGGATGAACTGGACCGTATTCCCGATTCTAAAAACCAGCTGGGGCCAACAATCGCTTATGTATGCACGGAATGCGGATACATAGAATTTTATAGAGATCTGACATCCGTGAATTAAGGTGTTCCTGCACCATGTTCCGGAACGGATATGAAACACATTCCGGCAGGAAGGCAGGATAAGGCATAGTAAAACAATGGAATGAAGGCATGGGGAACCACTGTATAATGGAATGCGGGGGGATGGAAAGAAAAAATCTGCCTGTGCAATTAAAGAAAAAATATATATATCGTAAATTTATCGTCAGAAATAGATGTTTTTTGTAACCATGAAGTATGGTATAATATCTCTAGTTTTGTTCAGAATGACCTGCTATATGGGAGAGATATTATGAGACTTAAGAAATGGAAATCATTTTTATGTATATGCACCAGCTGTACCCTGTTGATGAGTATGGCAGCTTCAGCTAATCCGGCTGCCATCACGCCTTTGGAAGAAAGCCAGGTATCTTCCTTCCAGTCCGGGAACCAGACCTCTGACCAGGGGATGGTATCGTCCCAGGGACCGGGTTCGGAATCCGGAAGTGACGGAGCGGTCATTTCATCTGACGGGCCATCCTCATCAGGAAGTCCGTCCCCGTCAGGAAGCCCGTCCTCGTCAGGAAGCCCGTCCACCTCAGGGAGCCCGTCCCCGTCAGGAAGCCCGTCCACCTCAGGGAGTCCTTCCACGTCAGGAACCCCCTCCCCGTCAGAAAGCCCCTCTTTATTGGGAAGTCCGTCGCAGAATCCGTCAGCCAGCCAGGCTGCCGGGACCTTTGACCAGACGGCCGCAGCTTCCGTGCAGAAGCCGGAGATAGCTTCGGAGGGAGCCGTGCTCATGGATGCTGCCACGGGAACCGTCCTGTTTTCCAAGAACGGGGACAAACAGTTCTATCCGGCAAGTATCACCAAGCTGATGACAGCCCTGCTGGTGGCGGAGAACTGCAGTCTGGATGACAAGGTCACATTTTCAGCAACAGCTACCACGAACCTGGAAGCGGGCGCTGTATCCATCAATATGACGGCAGGGGATGTGATGACTGTGCGCCAGTGTCTTTATGCCCTGCTTCTCAAATCAGCTAATGAAGTGGGAAATGCTCTTGCGGAACATGTGGCTGGCAGCAACGCCAAATTTGCGGAGATGATGAACGCCAAGGCAGCGGCCTTGGGATGTACCAATACACATTTTACAAATCCTCACGGCCTCAATGACTCCAACCATTACACCACACCCCATGATATGGCTCTGATTGCAAGGGCAGCGTTTCAGAATGATGTGGTGAAGACGGTGGCGTCCACGCGTACATATACGCTGCCTGCTACCATAAAGAATCCTTCCGGGCTGACCGTGACCATCGGACACAAGATGCTGAACCCCAACGACGCCAAGTATTATCCGGGCGTCATCGGAGGAAAGACCGGTTATACGTCCAAAGCGGGAAATACACTGGTGACGGCAGTGGAGAAGGACGGAGTCAGATTGATTGCCGTCATCATGAAGAGCAAATCAACTCATTATACGGATACGAAGGCATTGTTCGATTACGGATATGAACTGGTGAAGGCAGGTGCTTTAAGCGGCAGCGGAAGCAGTACAGGCAGTTCAAATAACGCGGGCACGACGGGCAGTTCTTCCGGCACGGGAAATGCCGGTCCGGGAACATCCTCAGCCAAGGGCTGGGTACAGGACAGCAACGGATGGTACTATGTGAAGGATAATGGAGCCAAGGCCGCCAATGAGTGGGTTACGGTAGACGGAGTTTCCTACTGGATTGATTCCAATACATATATGGCCAAGGGATGGCGCCAGGTAAATAGCAAATGGTATTTCCTGCGCTCCAACGGAGCCATGGCCAAGAACCAGTGGGAAAAGGTGGAAGAAAACGGCCAGTGGTTCTATCTGGGCGCGGACGGCGCCATGCTGACCAACACAACCACGCCGGATGGCTCGCGGGTGGATGAGAGCGGGGCGTGGGTGCAGTAATATCAGTATAGAAAGGATGCTGCGTGTATTGTATTATAAAGCGAATCTCCTAAAAGCTGCGGCTTTTGGGAGATTCTTTTTGCTTTTTGGAGAGCCTGGTTTTGGAATAGATACCCCGGGCTAACGGCTGGTGCTTACGTTTTTGCCGGCCAATTGAAAAAAGCTGTTGCATTTGACAGAAACGCACCCTGATATTACAATCAAAGAAACATATGCTTATCGCCTTTGGAGCAAAAGAATCGGGCTGATAATCATGGCTTCAGAAAAGGGGATAGAGGGAGGTTTACCATGTATGAAAGAATGCTTGACAAGCAGAATAAACCGGCATTTGATGATATGGCCGCGTACTGCGGCAAAGGTATGGAGTTGTTTATCCGAATCAATGAGTGGTTGTCAGATACATGCAGCACTGTGCAGGAGATTACTTTTCCCTATGGGAATAAATATGGCTGGGCTGTTGCCCATAGAAAGAAGAAAAAGCTGATTTGCAATGTGTTTGCGGAGAATGGCGCCTTTACCGTTATGATTCGGTTGTCAAACGCACAATTTCATTTGGTATATGACCAGGTTGAGAAAGAAACTCAGGAATGTATCGACAACAAATACCCTTGTGGTGATGGCGGATGGATCCACTACCGCGTTGCCGGTGAAGCTCATTTCTGTGATATACAAAAATTGCTGGAAATGAAATGTTTATCATGAACCATGAGAGCTTCCAGCTGCTAAAGTTAATCTTAATATTCGTAAGATGTAAGAAATAAGAAATAAATACAGGCAGCAGCCCTGTTATGATAAAAACAGATAAATATATGTGGATTTTATTGGAGAGAGGAGGACTCGCCATGAAGAGAAGCACAATATCTATTCTTATGACAGCAGGTCTGCTGGCTGTTTTGCTGTCCGGCTGCCGGTTGGGAGGAGGAACGGAGGGAGAGGCAGCGGGCTCTGGAACGAGAGAGAATGTTTCCAAGCCAGTGGCCGGTACGGCCCAGGAACCGGTGCCGGAATCAAAGGTGAATCAGGAAACGGAGGAGGACGCGCAAGGGAAGCAGGAAACGCAAGGGCAGCAGGAACCGGGAGTGAACCAGGTGCCCAAATCCCAGGGGCAGGTCTCTGGTCTGCCGTATCAGTTTGCCTCAAAATATGGAATCATTCAATCGGAATATCCGGTATACGAATTGGATGCTGTAGTTGAATCCAAGCTGCCCCAAAAGGAAAAGACCATATCCCTGACATCTGCCCTCCACCAGAAGCAGGAGCTGCTTGTGAGTATGGTTTTGGATGACTATGGGGAAGTACAGAAAATCCCGGCAGGCGGAGAACCTCCCGCAGACAGCCGGTATTTTACGCTAAGTGACGGGACCATGATTGTTTCGGAGAAATATCAGGACGAACTTTGGAAATCAGGCGAAGGCCTGTTCCTCACAGGTCCCGGCATTCCGGAAGGCGGAATTAAGCCTGTGGAATCGGTGTATGCTGACTATTCGGCTTATTTTGAGGAATATGGGAACATCCGTTATATCATAGAGGCAAGATTTGAGCTCCCATCAGCTCCTGTCTCCGAAGAGCTTTTGTCAGGCTATGCGATCTGGCTTTTTGATTTTGAAAAGCCGGTGGAATTTGCCCTGAAAAGTGTGCCTGAATATGGGACGCTGGAGGAACTGGCAAAAGAGGAGAATGGAAGCATAGATACCCATGACGGTATATCCATTATAAGTATGGGGGAAAAGGTAAAGGAGGGAATCCTGATATCCTGGTATGTGTACAGTGATGAGGGAAGGCCGTCCATAATTATTGGTTACAAAACGCCGTCCCTGGATACGGACACACCGCCCCTGGATATGCCAACCATATCCGGCAGCGGCAGACAGTATGAAATAAAGGAGTTGTCTGCCAATCCTTATTGGGACAATATGGGACATTACCGGCTGTCGGATATAAAGCAATACGGACGGCGCCTCAGATGCCTGTTCGATGTTCCCCAGGAGGAACAGAATGGGTCTTTCCGGATTCATATTCCGGGAATCACGTTTTTGAACAGTGAGGAATCTGAGCCAGTCACCCTGCCTGTCCCGGAGGACTATAAAGAATTAGAGGAAACCATTCCGTGGAAAGACGGTTCTGTGCGTATTCTTGGTATTACCAGGATGAAGCCCCAGACAATAGAATCAGAGGACGGACAGGGAAATGCCAAAGTGACAGAGAGACCCGCTGTGTACATCGACGTGGAGGCAGTGCATGAAGAGAGGGAGCTGGCGTTAAAGGGACTGCTCTGCCAGAGAAAGTTAAGATGGGGAAGATGGGAACGTGAACGGTATGATTTTGATGAGAAGGGCGTTCTGAGCGGTTTCCGGATTTTTTATGAGGAAGGCGATACGGAAGTAACACTGAAATTCCAGGGAGCTGCGTTTTACTGGATCCAGCCGTATGTGATGGAGATAGGGGCAGACAAAATAGCATAAGGCAGGTTTATACCTGCCCCCACACAGGCCCCAGCAAGTCAGACTCAGTCTGACTTGTTTTTCTTCTCCTGCCGTTGTAGAATAACCTCAGAAGAAAAATCATCCGGGAAAAATCCCCCGCAGAAAAGTGAGAAACGATTCATGAAATCCATACGAAAAGAAATGACAAGGAACCATGTGATTCTGCTGCTGGTGGCCTTTATCTTCATAGCATCCAACGCCCTTGTGAATGTGGGATCCTCCCGCCGCTACAACGGGCTTTTACAGGATTACCAGCAGGTAAACGGGCTGCTGGCTATCAATAACAGGAGACAGACCTACTTTAAGCTGTACAGCAAGAGCCACGACGAGGGGATGCTTAAGCAGTACTACGACGAGTGCGAGCTGTTTGACAGCCAGCTGCGGGGACTGGATGAAAAGATGCGAAATGACCGGAAGTGCAAGATGATGTACCGGATTGTGGGGCAGGTGGCTGAGCACAGGCGGGAGATGGCAGAGTCCTACATCCGGCCTGACGGGGACTACTATCCCAGCCTGATGGCTGATTTGGACGAGGTGGATTTGGAGATTGAGCGGTGCCTGAACCAGTTGATGAGCCAGTACCTGGAGTACCTGAACACTGCCTTTGCCAGCCACAGCAGGACGCTGGGACTTACAAACAGTATACTGATCGTGTTTTTCATGGCAGCCAGCCTCTTTGGCATGGTGCTGAACCATCAGATGAGTACCAGTATCCTGAATTCCATCAAGCGGCTGACGGACGCGGCCAGGGAAATTATGAACAATAATCTGGAGGCAGCGGATATTGAGGAGACGCCTTATGCGGAGCTGAACCAGGTATCCGCCACATTTGACCAGATGAAGCGGCAAATCAGAACCATGATCACGGAATTGCATGAGACACACCAGATGAAGGAACGGCTGGCTGAGGCGAAGATCCGGGAGCTGCAGATGCAGATGAATCCCCATTTCCTGTTTAACACCCTGAGCCTGGTAATCCGCAGTATCCAGCTGGGAGAGCGGGATACCTCCATTCAGCTGGTCAAGGCCATCTCCAAAATACTGCGGAGCAGCATTGAAATCAACACGGTATCCATTCCGCTGGATGCTGAGATTGAGCTGCTTCAGTCATATCTGTATATACAGAAGCTGCATTTAAAGGGAAGGGTGACCTTCTGTCTGGATGTACGCAAGTCATTTATGGACGAGGATGTGATGATTCCTCCGCTGACAATCCAGCCTCTGGTGGAGAACAGTATCCAGCACGGGCTGAAGGACCGGGTGAACGGGGGGAAGGTGGATATACTGATTACCGAGAAGCCGGATTATATTGAGGCTGTGGTGGCGGACAACGGTGTGGGTTTTCCGGAGGATCCGAGCCAGCCGGCCCGCAGGGATACGCCCATCCCCAAAACTTCCATCGGCCTGAAAAATGTGGAGGAACGGTTAAGGCTGTTTTACCGGAAAGAGGATGTGCTGCATATCCAGAGGACGGAGGGAATTACGAAGATTACGCTGAAGCTTTATAAATCAGACAGGCATTAGGAGGAAAGGGTTATGTTGCGTGTAATATTGGCAGATGACGAGCAGTACGAGCGGAATTATCTGGAGAAGGTCATAAAGGAGAGTTATCCCGGTCTGCTGGAGATTGTCTGCAAGGCAGTGGATGGTATGGATTTGCTGGAGAAGCTGGAGGAGTGCAAGCCCCAGATTGTGCTTTTGGACATCAAGATGCCGCGGATGGACGGGCTTAAGACAGCGGAGGAGGTGCGCAAAAGGTATCCGGATATCCAGATTGTGCTGATATCCGCCTACAGTGATTTCTCCTTTGCAAAACAGGCAATCAAGCTGGGGGTGACGGATTATCTGCTGAAACCCTATTTGGACTCAGAGCTGAGAGAGACACTGGATAAGGTCATTGCACGGGTAAGGGAACGGGAGGACACCTTATCCATGCTGTCCTATTCCAATTATCTGGCGGAGGATGGAGAGGCGGCTTTTGATTTCTACCGGGATTTGGAAAAGGATTTGCTGTGGGATGTGTTCTTTGGCCGAAGGGACAGGGATAAGCTGGAAAAAGAGTTTGCCATGTGGGGGGTGGGAGCCGGGTGGTTTAAGGTAGTGCTGATTTCCAGTCCGGCCCTGATTAACATGGGAGGATTTTCCCAGGAGGTGCTGAAAAATTATTTTCACATGGCAGGGGTGACGGTGCTTAACAGCATCTGGATGGACCAGATGGTGATCTGCCTCTATTCTCAGCAGCAGGATGGGTTTACGGAGCTGACCGGCTGCATTACCCGCGCAAGGGATTACCTGGCAGAGGAGAGGAAAATCCCGGTGGCCTGCGGTGTCAGCGGCGCTTATGAAGGCATGGAACGGCTGACGGAAGCCTATGGGGAGGCGGCTTCCTTTATCAGGGAGTATTCTGCGCAGGAGGCTCGCCTTGCCTTTGACAGCATGACGGAGGGCATGAAACGGATCTGCGGCCTGGAGGAACAGATCATCAAATCCCTGTCCCTGGAGGACCAGGACCTGAGCTGCGAGCTTCTTACGGAGATGATTGAGGAGCTGGAGACCCTTTTAGGGTATCAGGATGTTTCGGTAAAACTGAATTTTGGCCGCAGCCTGATGACAATTATCCGGGGAATCAACCAGATACCAGGTATACGGGTCAAGACCTCAGAGGCAGCCAGGCGTTTTGAAAAGCTGGGCCAGCTTAATTTTAACGGGGATAATTTAAAGTATCATGTAGAGTTTTTTTCGGAAATGAAGATTCAGAGGGAATGATGTTCAGGCGGTAATGTTTGTGCAAATTCGGAAAATGACCGGTCCGGGACAGGAGGAACGTGTTGAAAAAACAGTGGTTGATAGGGGCTGCGGCCGCAGCGCTGATTGCAGGCCTGGCGGGCGGCTACGGTATTTTAGAAAATAGGGGGGCTGCGGGTGCGGACAATGAACCGGAGATTGTGCTCTGTTACGGCGAGGTGAATCCGGAAGGCCATGTGCTCACGGATTCGGCCCAGTACTTTGCCGACCGGGTCAGTGAACTCACCGGCGGCAAGGTCATGGTGGAAATCTATCCTTCCGGACAGCTGGGGGACGATGCGCGCTGTTACCAGTCCATGGAGATGGGGGCGCTTGATTTGTACCGGGGCAACAGCATGTCCCTGGTGGACAGCGGGAATCCCATGATGTCTGCCCTGGTGCTGCCCTATGTTTTCCGGGACAGGGAGCACTTCTGGAAGGTTTGCAGCAGTGATTTGGGCAGGGAAATACTGGATAATATCCAGGACTGCACCGGAATGATTGGCCTGGCCTATCTGGATGAAGGAGCCAGGAACTTCTTTACCACCGACAGACCGGTGTGCAGGCTGGAGGATATGAAGGGGCTTAAAATCCGGGTCCAGGTGGCGTCCATGATGGGCGATACCGTGGAAGCTCTGGGGGCGGAGGCAGTGCCCATTGCTTATGCGGAGCTCTATACGGCTCTGGAGTCAGGGACCATTGACGGGGCGGAGAACCCGCCGGTGAGCTATTATTATAATAAGTTTTATAAGGTTGCCCCTTATTATGTGAAGGACAGGCATACCTATACGCCCGGAGTGATTCTGGTGAGCAAAATCACCTGGAAAAATCTTAAGGAGGAATATCAGGACGCGCTGGTACAGGCTGCAAAGGAGACCCAGGAGTATAACAGGACAGCCATAGAGGAAGCGGACCGGAAGGCATATGAGGCGCTGGAGAAGGAGGGGGTCATCATTCTTGAGCCCGAGGATCCGCAGGCCTGGATCCAGGCAATGGAGCCGGTATACCGGAAATACGGAGGGGAATATCTGGACCTGATTGAAAAGATCCGGCAGATACGATAGACACATACACTATGACAGGAGGAAGGCCGCGATGGCAACAGGACTTATGAAACTGCCCGAAAACAGGGTACGGAGAAATTACACAGGGGGAGCGGGAATTGACCGGCTCCATGGAAAAGCCCGGTGGGCGGACAACAATATGCCGGAGGAATGGGTGGGCTCCATGGTGGAAGCCTCCAATCCGGGAATGGAACCCATTGCACACGAAGGGATGGCTGTGGTGGAGACCGCGGACGGTCCCAGGTTTCTGCGGGACATAATAGACGATGACCGGGAGTTTTACCTGGGCGCCGCCGGTAGGGAGGGGGGCTGGCGCCTCAGCTTCCTGCTTAAGATTCTGGATTCAGCCATGCGGCTTCATGTACAGGCCCACCCTTCCACCCAGTTTGCCAATGAAGTGATGGGAATGCCTTATGGAAAGCTTGAATGCTACTATATTCTCCATGTGAGGGACGGTATAAGCCCATACATACGTCTGGGATTCCAGCATACGCCCGGAAGAGATGGGTGGAGGGAAATTGTGGAGAAACAGGACAAGGCCCGGATGGACGGCTGCTTTGAGAAGATCCCGGTGCAGGTGGGGGAGGTCTGGTATATTCCGGGCGGAATGCCTCATGCCATTGGCGAGGGAATCACTATGCTGGAAATTATGGAGCCGTCTGATTTGGTGGTGCGGTGTGAGTTCGAGCGGGAGGGAATCGTTGTGCCGGAGGACGGCCGGTTTATGGGACGGGGGCTGGACTTTTGCCTGGATATTTTTGATTATACAGAGTATTCCAAAGAAGAAATCATGGAAAAATGCAGGATAGAGCCCCGTGTATTGGAGGCAACAGACGCCTTCCGGCGGGTGCGGCTGGTGGACGGGACGCTGACCTCCTGCTTCTTTGTGGAAAAACTGGAGGTGAACGGGCCGGCACTGGTGGGGCATAACCGGAAATTCAATCTGGGCGTGGTGTGTGCCGGAAGCTGCACCATGGAAGAGAGTGGACAGGTGATCCGCCTTAAGGCAGGAGACAGCTTCCTGATTGCAGCCGGGGTAAAAGCGTACCAAATACGGCCTGAAGGCAGCGTCCAGATGGTGATGGTGTATCCGGGAAAGGATATGGACAAGCTCTAATCCAGATTCAGGTTGCGTACGGAATTGCGGATAATCAGGGAGGCTTTTAATATGGGAAGCTCTGCCCGGACCCCGGATTCCAGATAACCGTGGATAAAGTCAATGGCGGTTCCTGCCAGTTTGCGGACAGGGATGCTGACCGTTGACAGGGGCGGAGTCACAAAATTAGCCATGATACAGTCATCGTAGCCAAATACGGACAAATGGTCCGGAATCCGCAGCCCAAGGATGTAACAGGCCCGGTAGATATTGAAGGCGGTCATGTCGTTGCAGGCAAAGATCGCCTCAGGGCGGTCGGGCTTTTGAAGCAGCTGCAGGATCCGGCCGGGAGTGGTCCCCATATCCTCCGGGTTGATGTCAAAGAGCATGTGGCTGGGGCGGCAGTCCAGCCCGTGCTCCTTAAGGGCCTGGGCCATGCCGTCATAGCGGTCCCGGTAGGTGAGGTTGTCAAAGCTCTGGAAGATGCCGCCGATATTTTTGTGCC